>Ga0164318_10000795_pt1 | contig 25900 bp, 24 predicted proteins | sample GuaBasSedimGuay9_FD_113734 | JGI IMG/M metagenome (GOLD analysis project Ga0164318, IMG submission 113734) | Subseafloor sediment microbial communities from Guaymas Basin, Gulf of California, Mexico - Guay9, Core 4571-4, 0-3 cm | ecosystem: Environmental > Aquatic > Marine > Hydrothermal vents...
CTTTCCAAACCTTTTTGAAAAAATAATTTGATAAAAATTAAAATTTATTTTCAATGTGCTTTTTCACTCTATCAGAAGACATATTGTCCCCGCCAAAAGCGAGTGCAAATGTAGAAAGTATTCCCGAAGAAAAAAGTGTTTTATACAAAAAAATAAGAAATGTTTTAGTGTAAATTTTAAGGGGGATTTAAGTGTTTAGTTATCAATAATTATTGAAAAGGATTGTGATAAAATTAATTAAATAATTGCCAAATTACACCAAATTTTATAGCTGCATCTGCATTTGCATAGTGAGGACTGATAAAATAATTTTGTGACATAAAACTTGCGTTGAGTTGTTCATACTTTATAAATAATCGTGCTCTCTTTATTTTGGCATTCAAAAAAACATCAAAATAGGGGTAATTGCCAAATTCTTTTTCATCTTGAATGTAAAAGGATCGTAATGCTGGCATATATGTATTTGCATAATAACTACTAAAATATCTGATATTTATTCCAAGCTGTATATCCATGGCTCCTTTAAATAGAGTGTTGGTGTAAAATAATTTTGTGTTGGAATATATCTTCGGAAGCCGAATGATATTTTTATCACTTACTTCTTGATAAATAAGGTTTAGGTCTATACCGAAGTTGCCTACTCGAATTTCTTGATTAAGAGAAATATTAAAATAGGAGAGGGCTGCGCTATATTGCTGAGGACTTATCGCACGATCTAAATAAAGATAATCGTGTAGTAGTCCTGTCTTGACATTAATCGTTGTTTCCTTTCGTATAAACTGGAAGCTAATTTCCTGTACTTTCTCGTTTTTTAAATTATTGTCCCATTGAAAGTAATCGCTAAGAAAGTGCTCATACATTAATTTAGCTTGAGTAGAGGAAGATAGTATTGCTATATTAAAGGTGTTTTTCTTTATTTTAAGGCTTAAATCTCCATTGATTTTATAAGCAGATGTGTTATCGCTACGGTATGAATAGAGTCCAGTAGCGAGAATTTCAAACTGCTTGGTTAAAAATAATTGTAATCTAGCTTGAGGATTGATTTCCGTAAAGGTAAAATTGCTTGAAATGGATTTGCTGTACTGAAGATACCGATGGGCATTGAATCCAAGTCCAAAGGAATAGGTAAGAAATTTGGGATCTTCTAAATTATCTTTGTAGGCAGAATTGCTATAGCTGATGGTATTTTCAATTACACTATGACCTATGCTGTCGAATATACTGCTTGTTTCTTCTGGGAAATTTGGTACGGAATTGTAAAAGGCTGAAGTTCCATCGGAATCGGTATATTGATAAATTTCTTTAGAATACAGAAAAGTATGTGATAATCTTCCGAGTGGTGTAATTGGATCGAAATAAGGTTTTTTATAATGTTGAACACTATATCCTGCTAAATTTAGAGTGTTAGTGTCTGGAATTGCTGAAAAATCCGGCTCGGCTTTTGAAATATAAAAATCTTGCTGTACCCCAATACCGGAATATTTGATAAAATTCTCGGCTCCTGCCAAATTAACACTAATTATTTGTCGGTTCGTCTCTAAATTATCTTCGTAGAGCGAGTCGTAAACTATTCCTCCATTTTCTTGAAGTATAAGTTTGTTATGAAAATAAACGCCTTCTACTGAATAGCGTTTATCTTTTGTTCGATAAGCTATATTAGCATTGAAATTTTTCACATCCGTTTTTTGGCGTGTATAAGAGCCAATAGTATTGAATAATTTAAAATCAATCCCGGCTTTTATTTGTTTGTCTTTAAAACTTTGTGCGTGTTGAATTCGTAAGACATTCTCTTTTTCCGGTCCCATTGTGTAGGACAGTTGTGTAAATGGAGTAGTAGTTTCTATCAATTCTACCTCGGATAAATCTCTAATGTATAAATCGTATGCGTGAATACCAATATCAAAAGAAGTTTTTGGGTTAAACTCAATAATTAATGGAGTACTTGCTGATCCAATAATACCTAAGTCTTGAGAAAATATTTGAGCTTGCTTAACTGGGCTATAAAATTCAACATTGAATAATATTGTATCTATAGTTTCCTTTTGTTGGCGACCAATATATTTTGGATAAAAAGAATAAGTTTTAACATTTTTAAGATTTCCAATATTTAATAAAGAATCGTTTTGGTTTAGGTTTTCATCGGAAGCTTCGCCATCTGAATTTACAGTTGTTCCCTGTCCTTTTGTTTTTTGCCCAAGCGTTTCTTGCTGAGCTACAACAAATGTTGATATTGTGATATAAAGCAGCAAAAGAAAAGTTCTGATAAAGTACTTCATTTGTAAATTTTAGGAGTCAAAGATAAGGATAAATTAAATGTTTGAAAGTGTCGATGTATATTACTATTGATTTTATTTATGATGATAAGGTTCGTTATTTAATATTGTAAACGCACGGTAAATTTGTTCGATAAAAAGCAATCTAATCATTTGATGTGAAAAGGTCATTTTTGAAAGCGAAAGCTTATAATTAGCACGTTTATAAACTTCATCAGAAAATCCGTATGCTCCTCCAACTACAAATACTAAACTTTTTACGCTTTGGTTCATTTGCTTTTGAAGAAAACTTGAAAATTCCTTTGAAGAAAAGGAGAGTCCTCTTTCATCTAATAATACAAGAGTGTCTGTTGATTTAACTTTTGTTAAAAGTAAGACACCTTCTTTTTGCTTAATATCCTGAAAACGAAGCCTTTTTGTGTTTTTTAAGGCTGGGATAACTATTTCAGAAAAAGAAATATAGTGTTTTAGACGTTTAGTATATTTAGAGATTCCTTCTTGTAAATAAGTATCTTCTGTTTTGCCATGAAGGATTAGTTTGATATCCATGGTACATTTCTTGTTTAAAGACAAAAGTACAAATCTTTAACATTTTAATGTTAAGTATTCTACAAATAGTGATAAAAGGAATTGAATGAGCCTGTGAATGATGTTGAAAAATTGGTATTTTTGCTATAGGTTCTTAATTGAACTTGGTTTTAATAGAAAATGTGTACTAAATAAAAGTATAATATAATGGTTAATAGAAAGTTTTTAGTAATACTGTTAATAGGTGTTTTTACTATCCCTGTAACGGCGCAATCTTTGGAAAGTACAATTAAGCAGATGAGTGAAGCTATTAGGACTGCTAATTACTCTGGTTTATCTGATTTGTTCTCAAGCACGGTTGATTTAACTATAAAAGATACAGATGGCATTTTTAGTAAAACTCAAGCTAAAGGCGTACTCAAGAGTTTTTTCGAAAATGACAAACCGAAATCTTTTCAGATAAAGCATAAAGGCTCTTCTAATGATGGAACTGTATATGCTATTGGTTTATACGTTTCTGTCGACAAGACTTATAGAGTTTATGCTTTATTTAAAAATGCTAAAATTGTTCAATTACAAATAGAAGAGGAACTTTAATGATAATTGATGAAATTATAAAGCAAGCCCTACTTGAAGACATTAAAGAGGGGGATCATACTTCGCTATCTACTATACCTAAAAATAGTACTGGAAAAGCCCAACTGATTGTAAAACAAAAAGGTATTATTGCCGGCGTAGATATTGCGAAACGTGTTTTTATGGCTGTTGATACAACATTAAAATTCACAAAAAAGATTAATGATGGTTTTAGTGTTAACATTGATGATGTAGTTTTTGAGATAGAAGGATCTTCAATTTCGATACTTTCCGCTGAAAGGTTAGCTTTAAATTTTATGCAGCGTATGAGTGGTATTGCAACCACAACAGCAATGTATGCAGAAAGAATAAGTGGGCTTTCTACTCGACTTTTAGATACTAGAAAAACTACTCCTTTGTTGCGCGAATTGGAAAAAATGGCTGTTAAATTTGGTGGAGGATATAATCATCGTATGGGGCTTTATGATATGATTATGATTAAAGATAATCATATTGATTTTGCGGGAGGAATAGAAAAGGCTATAGATGCTTGTTGTTCTTATCTTAAAGAAAAAAAATTAGATTTAAAGATAGAAATTGAAGTTAGAAACTTAGAAGAACTGAATCGGGTTTTAAAAAAAGGTGGAGTAGATCGTATAATGCTTGATAATTTTAGTGTCGATAATATGTATAAAGCTGTACAATTAATAGATGGTAAATATGAAACCGAAGCTTCGGGTGGAATTACATTAGAAACTATTAGACCTTATGCCGAGACCGGTGTGGATTTTATTTCGGTGGGTGCTTTAACCCACCAAATCAAGAGTTTGGATATGAGTTTAAAGGCAATTTAATCAATAAAAATGACTGGAAGAGTAAAAAAACTTTATATAAAAGCCTATAAATTTGTACATAGTGTTACTTTGCCAGGCTTTGATGGGATGCCTATTTCCAGAGTTTTTTCTTTTTTTTATAAAGGTCTTGTAAACGGAGCAATTACTACTCGCTCTTCATCTATTAGTTTTAATCTTTTTGTAGCCTTATTCCCGGCTCTTATTTTCTTTTTTACACTAATTCCATTTATTCCGATAGATAATTTCCAAGAAACACTCTTGAGCTTGTTAGAGGAAATTATTCCACAATCTGCTTGGGAGCCTGTTCAATCTACTTTCCTTGATATTATTATGCGACCTCATGGGAGTTTGCTCTCTATTGGATTTATATTGGCTTTGTTTTTTTCCACTAATGGAATAAACTCAATGATAGAGGCATTTAATGCATCCTTTCATAGTATGGAAACTCGTGGATTATTAGCTCAGCGTTGGGTGGCATTTGTTCTTATGTTGGTTTTATCTTTAATGTTAGTTCTGGCTATTATTTTTGTTATAGCGGGTTCTGCATTACTGCAGTACCTGAGGGGCGAAGGTCTCTTGCAGGATAGATTTATTTATTTTTTGTTGGATTCTTTACGTTGGATAGTTTTGATATCATTAACTTATTTTGGGATATCGATTATATATTATTGGGGACCGGCAAAGAAGCGACCATTTAGATTTTTTTCCGCCGGTTCTAGTTCTACAACTTTCGTTATTATGTTAACTCATATTGGATTTAACTATTATGCCAATAATTTGGCTAGATATAACGCTTTATACGGGTCAATAGGAACGTTATTGCTTATTTTATTATGGATATACTTTATTTCAACAATCTTGCTTATAGGCTTTGAACTAAATGTTAGTATACTAAATGCCAAGATTCGTATGGATGAGAAAGTTTAAAGCTTTATTTATTACTTAAAGTATTTTATATTTGGTTTTATTTGATACTGTAATTTTTTATAAAACCCCATTCTTTTTCTTTTTTTCTGATTGTGTATCATTCAAATTTAAAGGTTTTGCATTAGTCTATAATTACTGAAAAAATGACTAAAGGGATTTTATAAGGGATTTGGGATTTGATACGTTAAGCATTAAGTATTTCTAAATTGTTGTGATAGCACAAAAAAAGCCATCCGTCATTTGACGAATGGCTTTAGTATTATCAGAAATGAGATTATTTTACTATAGATAAGAATTCTTCATTATCAAAATACTTAACGAATTCTCTATCGTTTAATGCTTTACCTTTTAACTTAGGATTGATTTCAAACGCTTTTTTAAGATTAGCAAAAACTTCTGCATCATTTGCTGTTCTAGCACCTATTATAGCCAATAAGTAATTGGTTTTACAAGTTTCTTCTGCACAGCTTAGATTTGCTTTTGCTTCTTCATATTTGCCAGTCATTAATTGAGCAAGACCAACGTTAACGTCGCATTTCCTAGAACCAAATAACTCAAGAGCTTTGTCATATTCACCATATTGAATTGCTACAACTCCTAGGTTATAGTTTTCATTAGCACCTAAATTTTGTGCATTGGTAAAACATTTTTTAGCTTTATCCCAAGCAGCTTGTTTTGCATGAATAACACCCATATTATTTAAAATAGTAGCATTATTTGGAGCAAGAGCATTTGCTTTTTCAAGATAAGTAAGAGCATCAGTATAGTTGCCGTTTAGGATTTCACCATAAGCGTAATTTGTTTGAGCTTCCCAGCTGTCTGCGAATAAATTAGCAGCAGTTTTGTAAATTGCTGCTTGAGCTTCATCATCTTCAGTTAAAGTAGCAGCATAAAGTAATTCTTGAAGAGTTAAATCTTCTGGTTTTGTTGTTGCAAGAGCTGCAATTTCTTCTGCAGTACGTTTTGGCTCATAGCAATTAACGGCTACTTCTGCTCTACGTAAAGGAGAAAGAATATTTTCTAATTCAGGATATATTAAAATCATATTCTTAATTTCTGCTTCTTTTTTAGCAGGAGCAGCAGATTTAATTACGTTTAAAACAGTGCTTTTATCTGCGAAACTAGAAGCTTCAAGTGCAGCCATAAAACCATCCCAATCAGGACCGTTACCAACAACTGTGAAATCAACATCACTACAGTTATCCATATTAATCTTAGAATTTTTTGCTTTGATTAATCTGTGTAACTCGCTATGAATCTGTTTATCAGCAACTTTAGCACGGTTTTCAGAAAGATTTGCATTTAATGTTTCTTCACCTTCTGGAGAAGCATAAGCATTGACGGTGATATTTTTGATTTCCCATCCTTGAGATAAGAACTCATCAACGGCAACTCTTGCTGCTATCGCATTTTTGCTACTATTTAAACCTCTTCTTTTATTATAGGTATATTGATTTTTAGGGAAGTACAATTTGCCTGTTTTTGAAATTACAGTTTCTAGTTCGTAACCACTATCAGCTAATAAACTCTCTTCGTTTCCTCCGGCAAAATCTTCGGTATGAATAATACCATCAGCAATTTTTACTTGAGTTTCGGCTAAGTTTTTAAATGTTGTTTCTGTTCCTGCTTTAGGTACATATACAACAGGAGTTACTTCAACGGTTGAGCTTGCCATTTCAGGAGTAAAATCAAATTCGCCTGAGAATGTATAAGTTCCGCCAGTTTCGTAAGGTACCATTTGTCCTTCAACACCTACAACTTCTTCACCAACAAATGTTTGAGTAGATAGAGCTAATTCTTGATCGCCATATTTTAATACAGGAGCAATATCAACAGCAGCACCACGTCCGAAATAATTTTCAGGGAAAGTAACGCTAATCTCATAAGCAACTTTTCCGCCTTTTTCTTGAAGTACTTCAGGAGTAACTTTGTAAGTAACTGTTTCATGATTACGAATCATTTTACCTTCACCGGAACCACCCAATACAGCTGATGCTGCTTTAACAAATTTGTATGTAAATCCTAATGAGGTGTATTGATAATGGTCGTTTTTAATCATCATATTACCACCATCGGTTTGATCCATTAAATCATATCCTGTAAACCTAGCAGAAGTTTCTATGGTAACGTCAAGATTTTCTGTTACGCCATATTTTGCTCCTAAACCAGCAGGGAAAATGATTATATTATTTTTGTAGTTGCCATAATCAGTATCATTGTGTGGATGATTATAAATGTCTTCATTACGCATATCATAAACATTACCGTTATGGAAAGCTACACCAATACCACCAAAGCCATAAAGGCTAAATCTAGCGTTTTTATTATCACGGAAAATATTTGTAAAATCAACAGTTAATTGACCGCTTACATCGGTAAATGTTCCTTTGTATCTCAACAAATCAGTATCGTATTGCATTCCGCTTGCTGTAGCTGTAGTAATTTTATAATCTGATTGTGAAAGCAATTGACCATTAGTTACATTCAATCTTGCACCAAAGATAGGGTCGAATTGATAACCGGCTTTAACTCCCCAAGCAAACATTTCTGAGTTGCCAAAAACATTATCAGGATGTAAGTCTCCAAAGAAATCGGTAAATCCTAAGTCTGTATTTATGTAGAAATAAGGATCAAATACGCTAGAAGTAGCAGTAAATTTTGGTCCAAATCCATCAACAAGTTTATAGGTAAACCCTAAACTGGTATATTGGTAACGATCATTTTTAAAAGCAGCATCTCCACCTAAAGTTTGATCTAATAAATCGTTATCAGTAAAACGCATACTTGTTTCAAAAGTAATGTCGAAGTTGCTATTTAGAGCATATTTAGCACCGAAACCAACAGGAAAAACCATTACTGCTTGGTCGTAATCACCATAATCTGTACCATTATGAGGATGGTCGTAGATTTCGTCATCTCTAAAATCATAAACATTTGCATTTTGGAACATTACACCAAAACCACCAAAACCATAAAAACTAAATTTTGCATCACTATTATCGCGAAAAATATTGGTAAAATCTACCATTACTTGTCCGGTAAAATCTGTAAAGTGTCCTTTATACCTCAGATAGTCAGAGTCGTATTGGTAATTTGATGTTATTTCAGTTACAGAGTAGTCTGAGCTTGAAAGTAAACGACCACTACTGATGCTAAAACGGCTTCCAATTACAGGAGAGAATTGGTAACCAAAATTAAAGCCACCGGCAAACATATTGTTTGAAAGGAAAGCTTTATCGGGGTGCATATCTCCATAGAAATCGGTAAATCCCATATTCCAATTGAAGAAGTAATGTTTGGAGAAGTCAGTTGACTTACTGGCTTTTTCGGTTTCTTGCGCATAAGAAGTACTTATGCTTAGGGCAAAAGCAAATGCAAAAAACGTTAAAATAATTTTGTGAAAATTTCTCATAATTCTGATTTTTTTATTGATTTCGTTAGCTTGTTTTTGAATTAACACGCAAAAGTATTGATTTTATTTGGATTAAGAAAACATTTATGCGTAAAACGTAACGGAATTACGTTGCGTAAATATACTTAAAAAAAGTATTCAACACAAAAAAAAATAAATTTATTTTTTTTGCCTCTGAAACATATCCCATAATACAATTCCAACAGAAATAGAAATATTAAAAGAATGTTTTATGCCATATTGTGGAATTTCAATACACCCATCAGAAATATTTATAGCGTTTTGTTGAACTCCTTTCACTTCATTTCCAAATATAAAAGCGCATTTTTTGGAGAAATCTGGAGTAAATTCTCCTAATTTATAGCTATTTTCCGCTTGTTCAACGGCAAAGATTTGATAGCCTTTATTCTTAAGTTCTACAATTGCTTCTGTTGTTTTCTCGAAATACTTCCAATCAACGGATTCGGTAGCTCCAAGGGCTGTTTTTTGTATTTCACGATGGGGCGGTTGAGCTGTAATTCCACAGAGATAAACAGATTCTATTCTAAATCCATCAGCAGTTCTAAACACAGAACCAATATTGCTTTGACTTCTTATATTGTCTAATACAACTATAAACGGCGTTTTTTTTGCTGTTTTGTATTCATCAACACTAATCCGATTGAGCTCAGAGTTTTTTAATTTCTTCATATAAATTAAGATAAAGAAGTCTTGAATAGATAGGTTTATTCTATTCCGGCAAAGTGTTTCATAAACTGTACGCGCTCATAAGCACCAGGGTTAGTTGCTTTATCAATACTTAATTTGCCTCTAAAAGCTTCAATATCAGCAAAGCCTTTTTTATCCATCCAGATATTTATATCGTTTAGTATTTCTGAAACACTATCAATCCCGGATTTATAAAGTACAGATGCAATTTGAACGGTTTGAGCTCCTGCTAATAATTGTTTTATTACAGCCTCTCCATTATGAACACCTGTTGACGCTGAAAGTTCACAACGTAAACGGTTAGAAAGCATGGCTACCCATCGTAAAGAAATCCCAATATCCTCGGCTTTGCTAAATACAAAAGAAGGTTTTACATCCATTTTCTCTATGTCAATGTCGGGTGAGAAGAAGCGATTAAATAAGGTGAGAGATTTTATTCCTGTCCAACTTAATTTCTCAAGCATGCTTGCTAAGCTGGAGAAATGATAAGATAATTTAACGGAAATAGGCAAGCTGGTTTCTTGCTTAACCTTATTTACAATATCAAAATAAATTTTTTCGTTTTCTTCACTATTTCGATTTAAATCGGAAGGCATTACAAATATATTCAATTCCAAACCATCGGCACCGGCAGCTTCAATAGATTTAGCAAATGTAGTCCATTCACTAGCCGAAGTACAATTAATACTTGCAATTATTGGAATATCTACTTTCTTTTTAGCTTCTTTAATTAGTTCTAAATACAGTTGAATGCTGTTTTGTTTAGTGTAATTTAGAATATAATCTTCTGCTTCGGGATAATAATTTGACGATAAGTCTTGCTTTAATACAAAGCTAGCTTCGTGCATAATCTGTTCTTCAAAAAGCGATTTTAAAATAATTGCTCCAGCGCCCAGTTTTGCAAATTTCTCAATATTTTCAATTGAATTAGTTAGTCCTGAACTTCCGATTATAAGAGGGCTATTTACTTTTAAACCCATATAGGTGGTGGATAGGTTGGCCATTTTCTTGTATTTTTTGTTGTAAATATTGCCAACAAAAGTACAGATTCCTTTTTAATTTTCTATGTCTAATAATAGATATATCTTTTTTAATTAAGTTAGGGTTGATGTACGTATTTGAACTAATTAAAATTTATTAAATACAATGTAAAAAGGATTTTTCAAGTAAAAAGTGTTAATTTTGCTGACTTATTTGTAACAAATAAGTAGTCATGAGCCAAACAAAATTTATCTTCGTTACGGGAGGTGTTACATCTTCTTTAGGAAAGGGGATTATTTCAGCATCATTAGCTAAGTTATTACAATCGAGAGGATTTAAAGTCACTATTCAAAAATTTGATCCTTATATCAATATCGACCCTGGGACATTAAATCCATATGAGCATGGAGAATGCTATGTTACTGAAGATGGTGCGGAAACGGATTTGGATTTGGGTCATTATGAGCGTTTTTCAAATGAGCTTACATCGCAGGCAAATAATATTACTACGGGTCGTATTTATCAATCGGTGATTGATAAAGAGCGTAAAGGAGAGTATTTGGGTTCAACTGTTCAGGTTATTCCGCATATTACAGATGAAATTAAAGAGAGTGTTAAACTTTTAGCCAAGAAAAATCAATATGATTTTGTGATTACGGAAATTGGTGGTACAGTTGGTGATATTGAGTCTCTGCCCTATATTGAGGCTGTCAGACAAATGAAATGGGAGATGGGAAATGATGTTTTAGTTGTACATCTTACTTTGGTTCCGTATTTGGCTGCTGCAGGAGAGTTAAAAACTAAGCCAACTCAGCATTCTGTTAAAATGTTGCTTGAGCAAGGAGTTCAACCTGATATTATTGTAGCTAGAACAGAACATCCTTTAAATAGTCACTTGCGTGAAAAAATTGCTCGTTTTTGTAATGTTGCGCCAAGTAGTGTAATTGAATCTATTGATGCTGACAGTATTTATGACGTACCTATTTTAATGCGACAGGAAAAATTAGATACTGAGGTTTTAAAATTAGTTAATGTTCCCGTAGAGAACGATTTAGATATTTCGGACTGGGAAATATTTTTAGAAAAGTTAAAGAATCCTAGGGTTGAAGTTGAAATTGCTTTGGTTGGGAAATATGTTGAACTGAAAGATGCCTATAAATCGATAATAGAATCGTTTGTTCATGCCGGTGCTGTTAACGAAGCAAAAGTAAATATTCGGTTGGTTCACTCGGAACTGATAGAGAAGGAAGGCGCAGAAAAATTACTAGAAGGAGTAAGTGGAGTTTTGGTTGCTCCCGGTTTTGGTGAGCGGGGTATAGAAGGAAAAATTAGTTCTGTACGTTTTGCACGAGAAAATAATATTCCTTTCCTTGGAATTTGTTTGGGAATGCAATGTGCAGTGATAGAATATGCTCGTAATGTGCTTGGATATGAAAATGCACATTCAACAGAGTTTAACGCTAAAACTGATTTCCCTGTAATCGATATTATGGAAGATCAAAAGAAAATATCGGGCTTAGGTGGAACTATGCGTTTAGGAGCTTATCCTTGTAGAATAAAACCGAAAACTATTGCTTCAGATACATATGGTATCACAGATATTAGTGAGCGTCATCGTCATCGTTTTGAGTTTAACGATAAGTATTTGTCTCAGTTTGAAAAGGCTGGAATGAAAGCGACAGGCATTAATCCGAAAGAAAATTTAGTTGAAATAGTTGAAATAGAAGATCATCCTTGGTTTATGGGTGTTCAGTTTCATCCGGAATATAAAAGTACGGTGGCAAACCCACATCCTGTTTTTGTGAACTTTGTAAAAGCAGCTTTGGCAAAACAGATAGAGAAATAAGAATTTAATTTTTTTAGATTATAGCATAAAAAAAGCTTCCGTCAATCGACGGAAGCTTTTCTGTTTTTTCTAAGTTTCTTTTAGCGCATGTCAATTACATCCACATCGGGGTATTTTGTTTCATCAAAAGTGAAAGACTCTTCATTTAACGCAATATCTGTAAGGTATTCTTTAATAATGTAAGAGAATACATTATTGTCAAAATCGTAAAGAATAAAGGCTGATAATTGCATTTTGTCTTTTTCTATTTTCAGATGAACGTAATCAAAGCCACTGTCTTTATCTTTAGGCTTAAGCTTCATTAAATAATAGTTGTGTCCGTTCTCGGAATATTCTTTTTCCAGACTTGCATCATAATCATCGGCATATGATGAAAGCAATTTTGTTGGACTGAAAGATTCTTCTTCATCCACTTCATTTATCTGAATTTCTTCCGCGTCGGCTATATAAGTCCAAATGGTTTTGCCATCACAAATAATTTCTTGTCCGGCAATCTTTAATAAATATTTATCACCCGAAACTATTAGCGAGCCTTCTGTTACTTCATGAATGTCGGCATCAACATTTTCCATTTCGTAACTAAAATCTACTTGAATATTTTTAGCAACATTTGTTTTGTTTGCAAGTTCATCCAATATTTTTTGACTGCTGTTTTGGGCTTGTGTTCCACTAACCATTGAAATAATTAGCAAGATTAAAAGTTGTTTGTATAACTTCATATTTTTATTCATCTTCTTGTTCTTTTGCATACATATCTTTCAAAAACTGTTCCAAAGCCATTTCGCTTCCAACTTTTACTTCTCTGGCCTTGCTTCCTTCAAACTGACCTACAATTCCACAAGCTTCTAGTTGATCTATAATTCGGCCTGCACGGTTATATCCTAATTTTAGCTTTCGCTGAATAAGCGATGTTGATCCTTGTTGTGCCAAAACAATTACGCGAGCAGCATCTTCAAAGAGTTCATCACGTTCTTCTGCATAAACATTAGTTGACGATCCGTTATTTTCGTCTTCACATTCCGGAAGGATAAAAGCAGATGGATAGGCGCGTTGCGATCCGATGAAATCTGTAATTTTATCAATCTCCGGAGTATCAATAAAGGCGCATTGTAAACGAACGATTTCCGATCCTGATGACATTAGCATATCGCCGCGACCAATCAATTGATCGGCACCACCGGCATCTAAGATTGTACGCGAATCTATTTTTGAAGTCACACGGAAAGCAATTCTGGCAGGGAAATTAGCTTTAATAGTTCCTGTAATAATATTTACCGATGGACGCTGGGTAGCAATAATAAGGTGTATTCCAATAGCACGTGCTAATTGAGCCAGACGTGTAATAGGACCTTCTACTTCTTTTCCTGCTGTCATCATTAAATCGGCAAATTCATCAACAACTAAAACAATATAAGGTAGAAAATGATGTCCGTTTTCCGGATTTAAACGGCGTGCATTAAATTTAGCATTGTACTCTTTAATGTTTCTTACTTGTGCATCTTTTAATAAATCGTAGCGTTGATCCATCAGAACTGTTAACGACTTTAATGTTTTTACAACCTGACTGGTATCGGTAATAATGGCTTCTTCAGAATCGGGTAGTTTAGCTAAATAGTGGCGTTCAATTTTTGCGAACAAACTTAATTCTACTTTTTTAGGGTCAACCATTATCATTTTTAGCTCAGCAGGATGCTTTTTATAAAGTAAAGATGCAATAACAGCATTTAATCCTACAGACTTACCTTGTCCGGTTGCGCCTGCAAGAAGAAGGTGTGGCATTTTAGCTAAATCGAAAACATAACTTTCATTACTAATTGTTTTCCCTAATCCAACAGGTAATTCGTATTTATTGTTTTGGAAAGCTTCTGAAAGGAAAATGCTTTTCATAGGAACAATATCCGGACGAGAATTTGGAACTTCAATTCCAATACTACCTTTTCCCGGAATAGGTGCGATTATTCTAATACCTAAAGCAGAAAGGCTTAAAGCAATATCATCTTCCAAGTTTTTGATTTTAGAAATACGAATACCGGGAGCGGGAATAATTTCGTAGAGTGTAACTGTTGGTCCAACCGTAGCTTTTATTTTCTGAATTTTAATGCTGTAATTGTTCAACGTTTCAACGATCCGGTCTTTGTTTTTTTCAAGTTCTTCCTTATAAATACTTATTTTATCGCTACCATAATCAATAAGTAAATCTAAACCGGGGAATTTATAATCGGCTAAATCTTCGGTTGGATCGTAAGGTGTGTCAATGCTGTGTGATATGGATGTGGCCTTCTTTTCTTCATGCACTTCAACGCTCAAACCAAGAGTGTCTTCAGCATTTTCGCTATCATTTCTGATTTCTATAGTTTCTGTATTTTCCTCAGGAATCTCAATTTCAATTTCTTCAGTGGGTTTCTTCTCTATATTTTTGTCTTTGATGACCAGTTCAAACTCATCTTCCGCTTGATCATTTTCATTATCGGTAATATTATTATCTTCAATTTTATCAGTTGTTTCGTCTTGCTTATTATCGTTTTCAGACTTATCATGATCTTCTTTTCTTTGAGCTCGATGCCTTAAAAAGTGAGTTATAAAATTGAATTGAATTGTTAAAAAGGCGAATAAGCTGAAGGTAAGTAAAATGATTAAGCCTGCAAATCCAATAATATTTTGTAGCCATTGACTAAGTTGATATCCAAAAATTCCGCCTAAAATAGCCCAAGAAGTACCGTTAAATAGGGTTCCGAAAAAAGGGGATAGCCAAAGCGTAATTAAAAAAGAAACTTTAAAGCTTTTGCCTAAGGGTAGGATGTTTAGGTTTAAACTTAACCGTAAGCCGGAAATAAAAGAAAGGTAGGCAATGAGTATTGAGGAGATACCAAATAATTTATAAATAAACAAATGGCTGAGCCAAGCTCCGATAAAACCACCCCAGTTTTGTACAGGAACTTTTCCGCTTAAATCACTCAATTCAAAAGCGTAGATTTTATCAAAATCGACAGTCCAGTAAAAGAAATAGGAAACAAAAGAAAAAAGTAAGTAAAAGGAGAACAGTATTAAAAATGCTCCGAATGTCAATTTAAACTTTTCGTTTCTTAGAAAAGTAAATTTTAATTTTCGACGAACTTTTGTATCCTTTGTCTTTTTAGGCTTGTCGGTTTTTAAAGTATTTGTTTTCTTGGCCATCAATATGTTTGAAATAGAATTTATTACTGGATTTTAGTACAAAAGTATTAAAAATAGAAGGAAAATTACAGATGAAACATAAAGCTTATCAACGCTTAAATGTTTGAAAAACCAATAAAAAAACCCAGACTTTTGTCTAGGTTTTGATTAGCATTTTTATTCTGATTAGTCTTCTGTGATAGTTATTTTCTCAATCTTATCGCCAGCTTTAATTTGGTCAACTATGTCAACGTTTTCAACAACTTTTCCGAAGCAAGTATGATTGCGGTCGAGATGAGCAACGTTTTCTCTGCTGTGGCAGATAAAAAATTGAGATCCTCCGGTATTTCTTCCTGCATGAGCCATAGAAAGAACCCCTCTGTCGTGGTATTGATTTCCGCCATCCAGCTCACAGTCAATGCTGTATCCGGGACCGCCGGTACCATCGCCTTTAGGGCAACCTCCCTGAACTACAAAATCGGGAATTACACGGTGAAAAGTTAAACCATCGTAAAAACCATCTTTAGATAGTTTTACAAAATTCTCAACAGTTTTTGGAGCGTCATTGTCGTAAAACTCGACTTTCATTACTCCGTATTTAGTTTTAATTTCTCCAGTTGTCATAATATATTTTTGTTTAGTTTTTTTATTTAATAACACGGAAAAGCTTATTCCATCTAATTTTTCCATCGAAAAGAGATTTGTTCTTTTCTAAAGAAAGCCAAACATAAGATGCTTTTCCTACTATATGATCTTCGGGAACAAATCCCCAATAACGCGAATCGGCAGAATTATGACGGTTATCACCCATCATCCAATAATAGTCGAGTTTAAAAGTGTAAGTAGTAGCAGGATTCCCATTAATTAAAATGGTATTGCCTTTAATCTCTAACTTATTATTTTCGTATTTGCCAATAATTTTTTTGTAAAGTGCAATATTCTCAATAGATATATTAACAGTACTTCCTTTTTTAGGGATTACTAAAGGTCCGAAGTTATCTTCGTTCCACCGGAAATGCTTGGTGTCGTGAGGGAAAATAGGGAAGTAGGTTTGTCCTTTTTCTCTATTTCTAACTTTAATAGCTTTTATATTGGCAAATTTTTCAAGTTTTGCTTTTTTATCATCACTAAGTGGTAAAATATAATGACTATTACTAATCTGACCACCTTCATTTATTTCTAATTTGTCAAGAGCTTTTGGGTTTAGACCGGTTCCATTTGTGAAAACATCATACATAAATTGCATGTTTTCCGGATTATCTGCCATTTTCCCATTTATATAAACCTGACGATCGATAATTTTTATGGTATCTCCGGGAATGGCAATACAGCGTTTGATGTAGTTTTCGCGTTTATCAACAGGTCTAGCAGTAACATGATAGCGATCCCAAACAATTTTTCTACCCATACCTTTCCTGTACGAATCGCCTTTTTTGTTTTTCTGATCCAGCTCCATTGTGCGAACAATCTGATAATAATCTTCGTTTTGGCGTTCTAAAACAACAGTATCTCCGCTAGGGTAATTAAAGACTACAACATCGTTGTTTTTTACTTTTTCAAAACCCGGAAAACGCATATAATCTAAATGAATCCATTCAAGATAGGATTTTGTGAAAGCGGTAAATGGTAAAGTGTGATGAACAAAAGGAAAGGCGATAGGCGTTTGTGGCCTTTTTGGTCCGTAAGCCATCTTGCTTACAAAAAGGAAATCACCAACTAAAAGAGATTTCTCCATGGAGCTGGTAGGAATAGTATATGCTTCTACCAAAAACATTCGAATTATAGAAGCTGCAATAACGGCAAAAACAATTGCATCTGTCCACTCACGTACAGCTGATTTTTTTATTTTAGGACGATCAGCTAACTTTATCCATTCTTGCTGTTGAAAACTCAACCAGGGTAAATAAATAAAAGGAAATAAAGCAACAAGTACTTGGTCTATCATGCCGTACCTGTTGTATCCTTTAATAAGTTCAATAAGTAAAAGGACGAAAGTAAATACATTAATGAAAGGTATTATCAGCCATAAATACCACCAATAAGAGCGACCTGTTATCTGAACTAAAATTACTAAATTGTAATATGGGATTAATATTTTCCATCCCGGAACACCTGCTTTTTCAATAAGTTTATAAGAAAATAAAGCCGGAATTGTAAATAGTGCTGGGATGATTAAAATAAAAAATAAAAGTGACATATGCTTGCTTTATGTTTTGTGCAAAAGTCTTGTATTTGCTTGTATATAGCAAATTAATAGTATTAAATTTTGTTAAGCATAATTTCTGTTTTTTAAAGAGATAGCATATCGTTCATATTAAAAACACCCTTTTTATCAAATACCCACTCGGCTGCTAACAAAGCTCCTTTTGCGAAACCTTTTCGGCTTTTGGCTTCGTGACTGATTTTTATTTTATCAACAGAAGATTGATAGGTGATTTTGTGTGTTCCCGGAATGTTTTCAATACGGTTTGCTTTTATGGAAAGAATATTTGCTGATAGTTTCTTGTCCTCTTTTTCTAATTCCCAATCTGTTTTACGATCTATTTGACTTAAAATACTTTCAGCTAAACTAATGGCAGTGCCACTTGGAGCGTCAAGTTTTTGGGTGTGGTGAGTTTCGGAAATGCTAATATCATAATCGGGAAAACGATTCATAATCTCGGCAAGTTTTTTATTAATTGCAGAGAAAATATTTACTCCTAAACTAAAATTAGTGGCATAAAACAAACTTTTATTTTCTGCTTTGCAGCGATTTGAAATCGTATCAAAGTCATCATACCATCCGGTAGTTCCAACTACAATAGGAATATTAGCATTAAAGCATTTGTAAATATTGGAAGTTGCTGTTTTAGGCATACTAAAATCAATAGCAACATCAACTTTATTTAAATCAGATTCTTTTTGTTCCCAATCATTTTCGTTATCTATTATAACAGTAATTTTATGTCCGGTGTCCAACGCAAGCTGTTCAATTTCTTTTCCCATTTTACCATAACCAAGTAAAGCTATGTTTAGAGACTTTTTTGAAGTGTTATTCATAGACTTATTTTTTAAATCAAGGATTCCCAAATGTCCAGCGGAGCTGGAAGCCCGGTGTTGCCTGAATTTGATTGTTATTTTGGTAAATAATGGGATTGAATTCCAGACTTAGATTATCACTAATATCGTATTGATAGAAATGTGCATCAATGGTAGCGTCTATCATCTGAAGTAAATAAAAAGCTCCAAACAGTATATAATTTAATTCAAGATTTCCTTGATAATATTCACGGTATCTTAAAAGCTGATCGGCGGTATAATTATCAATTAGTGGGTCATTTGTTAATTCTCCCACTTCCAGTAATTGTTTTGTACTATATGCATCGCGATATTTTACATATTCTTGTTTATTTATAATAGAAAAATATGCTAAAGTGGAAAAACCCGCATAAACAATGGGGATTTTCCAATATTTATGATTGTAATATTGTCCGAGACCCGGAAGTGCTGCCGACATCCACATGGCCTTAGTTGGGTTGTGATCGGTAAAATATTTGTGTTTTGGAGCAATAGTGCTTCCTTCTTGGTTTTTGGTTTGACCATACGATGAAGAAAACAGGCATAAAGAAAGTGCAAAAATCAACCAAAAGCGTAAATGCTTTAACGGAGATGCGCTATTTAAATACTTATTCTTCATATGGAGTAATGAATTATTTTTCCAAAAGTGCAATAATACGCATTAGATCGGCTTCGCCGGAATATGGAATACTAATTTTGCCACCACCTTTAGCATTACGTTTTAAATCAACTCTTGCCGAAAGCAAATTATTTAATTGAGAACGATAACTGATATAGCTTGCAGGAAGATAGTTTCCTTTTTTTCTTTCTATTTTATCAATAGGATTGATAATCTCTTTCACTAAATTCTCTGTTTCTCTAACAGATAAATCACGCGAAATAATTTGCTCTAAAATCTTAAGTTGAGTTATTAAGCTTTCGACATTAATAAGGGCTCTGGCATGCCCCATACTAATCTGATTTTGCGAAAGAGCAATTTGTATTTCGGCAGGAAGTTTTAGTAATCGAATGTAATTAGTAATGGTAGAGCGTTTTTTACCTACCCTTTCGCTCAATTCTTCTTGAGTAATTTTGCATTCTTCTATCAATCGGGTATAGCTGACAGCTATTTCTATGGCGTTTAGATTTTCTCTTTGGATGTTTTCAACTAAAGCCATTTCGAGCATTTGCTCATCGTTAGCAATACGTATAAAGGCAGGAATATTTTTCAATCCCGCCATTTTTGCTGCGCGTAAACGACGTTCGCCTGAAATAAGCTGATATTTCTCCGAGCCTATTTTTCTAACGGTAATAGGCTGAATAATTCCTTGCTTTTGAATGCTGTCTGATAGCTCCATTAGAGACTGATCTTCAAATTCGCTTCGGGGCTGAAAAGGATTGGCTTCAATTTTATGTATAGCAAGTTCTGCAACGGCTCCAACAATATAATTTCCGGAGATATCTTTTGAAGTAATGTCAGTTTCGGGGCTGCCTAAAATAGCATCGAGGCCTCTTCCCATAGCTTGCTTCTTGCTCATACTTTATTCTTTTTTATTTTTTGCCGTTAGGCTGGTCATATTGTTTTTTTGTAAAATTTCGCGTGCTAAGTTTAAATAGTTAATGGCTCCGGTGCTGGATGCATCATGCATTATTGCCGTTTCGCCAAAACTTGGAGCTTCGCCGAGTTTGGTATTTCTATTGATAATGGTTTTGAAAACCATTTTCTGAAAATGCGTTTTAACTTCTTTTACTACTTGTTTCGACAGGCGTAAACGCGAATCGTACATCGTTAGCAAAATACCTTCAATATCTAATTGTGGGTTTAATCGTGATTGAACAATTTTAATGGTATTGAGTAATTTTCCTAATCCTTCGAGTGCAAAATATTCACATTGAACCGGAACAATTACAGAATCGGATGCTGTGAGCGCATTAATAGTAATTAATCCCAAAGAAGGAGAGCAGTCAACAATGATGAAATCATAATCATCTTTTATTTTTTCAATGCTTTTTTTTAGGATATGCTCACGTTGTGGTTGATTAATTAGCTCTATTTCGGCACCGACTAAGTCGATATGAGCAGGTAAAACATATAAATATGGAGTCTGAGTTTCCAGAATAACATCTCTTGGATTAACGCCATCCATAATACATTCGTAAATACTTGTAGTAATGTTTTTTGGATCGAAACCTATTCCTGAAGTAGAGTTGGCTTGTGGATCTGCATCTATAATAAGAGTTTTGTGTTCGAGTACAGCAAGTCCGGCTGCCAAGTTAATGGCTGTCGTTGTTTTTCCGACACCACCTTTTTGATTTGCTATAGAAATAACTTTCCCCATAAATATTTGTGTTTGTACAAAAGTACAATTTAATCCTTTTTTGAATCTAAATTTTATTAACAATTCAATATAAAAATATTATAGGAAATATAGAATAATCTATTTCCAAATATTATTTTGGTGTAGGAATCGGTTTTTTGTGAATGCTAATCTAAATCTTCAAAAGAAATCTCAGAATGTATTTTTAGGTTTTCGTCTAATGTATCTTTTTCAGAATCAGAAGTATTAGGGGTGTTGTGAGGCTGTCCGTTTTCAATAAACCTAATAACATCTTTTAAGCCATCAGTGAATTTTTCAAAATCTTCTTTGAACAGAAAAATCTTATGCTTTTCGTATCTGAATTTCCCAAGTTCAGTATCAAATCTACGTTTGCTTTCGGTAATTGTTAAATACAATTCTTCTGATTTGGTTGATTTTACATCAAGGAAATAAGTACGCTTGCCAGCCCTGATTGCTTGTGAATAAATATCTTCTTGCCTTTCTTTTGGAAGTGAACCGTCCATTTTCAATATGTTTAATGCGTAGCAAATGTAATGAATTCTTTTTGTATTCCTATTTAAAAAGGATGCTAAAATTATTATTAGATTTAATAGATGAAAAGCTATATAAATTAAAAAAAAAACTAATTTTGCATCACATTAAAAAGTTCATTCTTATGCTAAGCAGACGCCATATTAGAATAAAAGTACTTCAGGCATTATATGCTTATTTTCAAGGCGATGTCGGTAATCCGATAAATGGGGAAAAACAATTATTGAAACACTTTGAAAAAGTGTATGATTTGTTTATTTATCAACTATCTCTTTTGGTTGAAATAAGGGCATTTGCAGAAGAGCGAATGATAGAAGCCAAGAAGAAGTATTATCCTACTGAAGAAGAGTTAAATCCGATCGAGAAATTTATTCGTAATCCATTATTAGTTCAATTAGCTGAGAATAAAGATTTAGAAAAAAAATCTGCTGCTTTACACATAAACTGGAAGCAGGAAAAAGAGCTTGTACTCAAACTTTATAATCAGATTCGCGAAGCAGATACGTATAAACAATATCTTGCAGAAAAGAATTCTACATATAAAATTGATAAATTAGTTATTACTAAAATTTTTGAAGAGGTTTTAATCCCAAGTGAAGCATTACAGTTTTATTTTGAAGACCTTAACTTAAACTGGACTGATGATTATTTTTTAGTTGCTCAATTGGTTTTGATGACGATATCGTCTTATAAAGTTTCTTGGAATGAAAATCGTGCTTTGCCAACTCTTTTTAAAGATGAGTTAGATAAGTATGGTGGTCAGGATTTAATATTCGCTCGGGAATTATTTAAAAAGACCATTATGCATTCTGATGAATTTTTAGAGATAATTAAACCCAAAATTGTGAATTGGGAAATTGATAGAGTTGCTTTAATGGATTTGTTAATCCTAAAAATGGCTTTGGTGGAACTAACGGAAATGCCTTCTATTCCTGTAAAAGTTACTATGAATGAATTTATAGAAATCTCAAAATATTTTTCTACTCCAAAGAGTAAAATATTTATCAATGGTATCCTCGATAAATTAATAGTGGAGCTTAAAGCTTCCGGGAAAATAAAAAAAACAGGACGAGGATTAGTAGAATAATCTTTTCTGCTATTACTATACTGTTGGTTATTTCTTTTTAAATATCTGAATTAATAGTGTTTCTAACAAGAGTTTAAAACTTATTTTGCTATCTTTGCAGGCTCAAAATTTGAAAGAAAAATGATGATAAATATCACATTACCGGATGGTTCGCTTAAGCAAATGCCTAAAGGCAGTACAGCTTACGATGTGGCTATGGAAATTAGTGAGGGTTTAGCTCGCAATGTATTAGCCGCTAAAGTAAACGGAGAAGTAGTAGACGCAAGTCGTGCTATAAACGAAGATGCAAGTTTGCAACTGTTTACATGGAACGATACGGAAGGAAAAGCAGCAATGTGGCATTCTTCAGCACATCTAATGGCCGAAGCTATTGAGCAGCTTTATCCCGGTGTAAAATTTGGTATAGGTCCGGATGTTGAAAATGGTTTTTATTATGATATAGATTTTATGGATTACAGCATTTCGGAAAGCGATTTAGAGAAAATCGAAAAACGTATGCTGGAACTTGCTAAAGAAAAGCAAGTGTTAATTAGAAGAGAAGTAAGCAAAAAAGAAGCCCTTGATTTTTTTACCAAAAAAGGTGATGAGTATAAGTTGGAATTGATTAACGATTTGGAAGACGGTTCAATTACCTTTTATCAATCGGGTACATTTACCGACTTATGCCGTGGTCCTCATATGATGCATACCGGACCAATTAAAGCCGTAAAATTATTGAATATTGCCGGTGCTTACTGGCGTGGCGATGAAAAGCGCAAACAGCTAACTCGAATTTACGGTATCACTTTTCCAAAGAAAAAAGAATTAACAGCTTATCTTGAGTTGCTTGAAGAAGCCAAGAAACGTGATCATCGTAAAATTGGAAAAGAATTAGAATTATTTGCTTTTTCCGATAAGGTAGGGAAAGGATTGCCACTTTGGTTACCTAAAGGAGCTATGCTTCGCGAACGTTTGGAAAATTTCTTAAAGAAAGTGCAAAAGCGTTATGGTTACCAGCCGGTTATTACTCCTCATATCGGACAAAAAGAATTGTATGTAACTTCCGGACATTACGCTAAATATGGCGAAGATAGTTTTCAACCTATTCATACGCCTGCCGAAGGTGAAGAGTTTTTGCTAAAACCAATGAATTGTCCGCATCATTGCGAGATATATAGAAATAAGCCTCATTCATATAAAGATTTGCCAATCCGTTATGCTGAGTTTGGTACTGTTTATCGTTATGAGCAAAGTGGCGAATTGCACGGTTTAACACGTGTTCGTGGATTTACACAAGACGATGCTCACATTTTCTGTATGCCTTCTCAAGTGAAGGATGAATTTAAGAAAGTGATGGATATTATCGAGCTTATCTTTAGCGCTCTCGATTTTAATGATGTTACGGTTCAGATTTCACTACGCGATCCTAACAATAAAGAAAAATATATTGGAACCGATGAGAATTGGGCATTAGCAGAGAATGCTATTAAAGAAGTTGCAGAAGAGCGTGGTATTCCTGCCATTATAGAATATGGCGAAGCTGCTTTTTATGGTCCAAAGATGGACTTTATGGTTAAAGATGCAATTGGTAGAAAATGGCAATTAGGAACTATTCAGGTTGATTATAATCTTCCGGAGCGTTTTGAATTGGAATATATTGGAGCCGATAATGAAAAGCATCGTCCGGTTATGATTCACCGTGCTCCTTTTGGATCGATGGAAAGATTTGTAGCTGTTTTGATTGAGCATTGTGCCGGAAATTTCCCTCTTTGGCTTACCCCAGATCAAGTTATTATCCTGCCAATCAGCGAAAAATATCAAAAATATGCTGAAAAAGTTTTAACTTTGCTGGAAAATGCTGACATTCGCGCCCAAATTGATGACCGAAGTGAAAAAACCGGTCGGAAAATTAGAGATGCTGAAATGAAGAAAATTCCTTATATGCTTATTGTAGGCGAAAAAGAAGAGGAAATCAATACGGTTTCAATTCGCAAACATAAGGAAGGCGATTTAGGAACAAAAAGCATCAGCGATTTTATTGCAGATATTATAGAGGAAACAGAAAATATTTATAAATAATCGGATTATAAAATCCATAACGAATAGGAGATAAAGCCATAGCAAAAAGAACACCATACCGCGGAAGACGACCATTTAAACGGCCAGAAGCCCTACATAAAATCAACGAGTATATTACAGCTCAAGTTGTGCGTGTTGTTGGCGAAAACGTTGAGCCTGGGATTTTGAGTCTCAGAGATGCTGTTGAAAAAGCCAAAGAGTTGGAATTGGATTTGGTAGAAATTTCTCCAACAGCCAATCCCCCTGTTTGTCGTATTATCGACTATAAAAAGTTTTTATACGAGCAAAAGAAAAAGCAAAAAGAGATTAAAGCGAAAACTGCTAAAGTGGTGGTTAAAGAAATTCGCTTAGGTCCAAATACTGATGATCATGATTTCAATTTTAAGTTGAAGCATGCCATTAAGTTTCTGGAAGATGGAGCAAAAGTGAAGGTAGATGTTTTCTTTAGAGGACGTTCTATCATTTACAAAGACAAAGGAGAAATAATTTTATTGAAATTTGCCCAAGCTTTGGAGGAGATAGGAAAAGTTGAGCGCTTACCAAAATTGGAAGGTAAACGTATGATTATGATTATCGCTCCTAAAAAGAAGAAATAACAGATAGAAATATCTTTATTTAATATTAATCATTTAATAAATTGTAGAATGCCAAAAATGAAAACTAAATCCGGTGCTAAGAAAAGGTTCACCCTTACCGGATCAGGTAAAGTAAAGAGGAAGCATGCTTTTAAAAGCCACATTCTGACAAAGAAAACTAAAAAGCAAAAGCGTAACTTAACGCAAGTTGCTATGGTTGACAAAGCAGATGAAGCTAATGTTAAAAGATTGTTAGCCTTGTAGGTAACAGAGTTTTAAACCTTTGCTTTAGCTTATAAGCCCGAAAGGCGCTAAAGTGAAAAAAAAATTAAAAAAATGCCAAGATCAGTAAATGTAGTTGCGGCTAGAAATAGACGCAGAAAAGTAATGAGGATGGCCAAAGGACAATTTGGTCGTCGGAAAAATGTTTGGACAGTAGCAAAAAATGCTGTTGAAAAAGGATTGACGTATGCTTATCGCGATCGTAAAGCGAAAAAAGCTAACTTTCGTCAGTTATGGATTGTACGTATCAACGCAGCAGTACGTGAGTATGGTATGTCTTATTCGGTATTTATGGGAAAAATTCATGCCAAAGGCATCGAGCTTAACCGTAAAGCTTTAGCCGATTTAGCCATGAATAATCCACAAGCTTTTAAAGCTATTGTCGATGCTGTGAAATAGCAAGCATTCGAAAAAATTTAAGGAGCTCGTCAATTTTTTTTTGACGGGCTTTTTTTATGTGTTTTAAAAATGTATTTTATAATTATTTCTTTAACGGTATAAACAGCGGTACGAAGTGTCGTTGTCAACTTTTACTTTAAACTTCACGTCTTTATCTACAATAAAAGTTTCAAACTCGCCATACACTTTCCACTCTTCTTTCCCCGGTAGTTTCACATTCATTTTTCCACTGGTCACCGTCATATATTCAACCGTGGAAGTTCCAAATTCGTATTCTCCAGCAGCCATCACACCAATTGTAGCTTCACCACCTTTAGTATTCAATGCAATTGACA
>Ga0164318_10000796_pt1 | contig 25883 bp, 25 predicted proteins | sample GuaBasSedimGuay9_FD_113734 | JGI IMG/M metagenome (GOLD analysis project Ga0164318, IMG submission 113734) | Subseafloor sediment microbial communities from Guaymas Basin, Gulf of California, Mexico - Guay9, Core 4571-4, 0-3 cm | ecosystem: Environmental > Aquatic > Marine > Hydrothermal vents...
TATAAAACCGTACAAAAAGTGGTTTAATCAATATGTAGGGGATGTGGACTTTTTTGAATTCTACACAGGTAGTGAAGGAATGTATGCGTTTCAATTATACGAGAATGAAAATCTCGTGTTAAATGTTGACAAATACTTTTTCGAATTTGTACCAGAAGATGAATGGTTTAATAAACAACATCCACGAAGATTAACCATATCAGAAGTCAAAAAAGGCCATAGATATGTCTTGTTAGTAACAAGCAGTAGTGGACTTTATTCCTATACAATTGATGATGTTATTGAAGTAGTAAAAACTGATCCGGTAATGATTAGAGTCATTGGAAAAGTAGGCCGTGTGCTTAACATTGCAACTGAAAAGATTACAGAAAAGGAGATTAATATGGCTCTAAACATTGCAGCAGAGAGGACTAATTCAATTATAGGAGAATATATAGTCGTGCCAAAAATTGCAAATGGTCAAGGTAGATATCAATTCTATATAAATTTTCAGAAGCATCCTCCAGACATAAGTCTTTTCGAAAAAGCATTAGATCAAGCACTCAAAGAAATTAATTATGTATATCAGTTAGTGCGAGATGAAGATATATTAGGCAAGCCAAATATTCAACTCGTATCAGACATTTTCTTTAATACAATAGAAAAGCGTTTACTCGAAAATGGAAAGCCGTTAGGCCAATATAAACCGCTTCACATTGAGGAAGTAGAACCATTTGACTTATTCATGCGTGATGTTAATGCGTAGCTTGGTTTTATAAAAAGGGCCGATAGCATAAAACTCCAACCAATAAGATCCACAAATTCACAAATCCACAGTAATCCTGATTTCAATAAAACATATTCCGCGAATTGTCCAATTAAAATTGTTACACCTCCAATGAAGATAAGACCACTATTGAGTTCTGGAATTCGCTTTAGTCTCCATATCATGAAAAAAGTGATAATTCCTGGTATCATGACAAATGCAAGTAATACTGAAACATAGAAAAGTAACTTTTCTATTGATGATGAAACGAAAACAACTGTAGCAAATGCAGTGGCATATGAGCCAACAAGCACGCATTGTTGCAGAATATTATCTCTAAGCCAAATTAAGCATATTAAATATACTAGAAAAATGGCACCAACAAATAATACAAGAATACGAATCTGATATAGTGATAAAGTTTTATCGAGAATCCCATAGTCCATCAACACATCAAGAAGCTCTCCAGAAGCTATCGATAACATCGTAACACCAAAGATAAAAGGGATATCAGTAAAAAAGTGAATTCTTGCTCTAAACCATCGAGCAAAAAGCGTAAACGCTAAACCGAATTGAATAATAACTTTCATGAACTCAAATATCGGTAGTATAGACATTTTTCATCAAGAATACATAAATTATGTTAAATATTTAAACTACTAAAACTAGAAAATAGTGATAACTATAAAAAGTAAAAAAGATTATACTTCCTTAGTTACATCTCGTATCTTTTCTTTAGATTTCTTTTCAGACAAGAAAGAGAGACCTTTGCCACCAGCCATCTTCTCAATTGCCTCGTAGATCAATCCTATAAGGCTTGTTGCAACATCACCCATTTTGTCTGAAGACCCAATGAATATTGCTTTATCAAACATCTTTCTTAAATTCTCTGTTAATTCAGGCAATCTTTGAACCACTTCATATGAAATTATCTGTTCATTTATTGCCTCAGACAACTTACGAAGACCTTCTGCTTTCTTTACCAATGTCAGATACTCTGCCTCAGCAGAACCCTCTGCGCGAATTATATTTGCTTGCTTCTCTGCTTCTGCTTCAATAATTTTTCTGGCTTTCTCACGCTCTGCTTCTAATTTTGCAATCTCAACTTCTTTCTTCGTAAGCTCCATCATCTTTTCTCTTTCTTTAAGTCCTACAGTCTTCTCACGCTCCTGCGACAAAATGCCAATTTCCTGCTGACTAATTTGCTGAAGTCTTTGTGCATCACGCCATTGATTCCAATACATCTCTGCTTGTAAGTTTTTGAATAATTCCTTATTGACAACATCTACATCCTTAATTTCAACAGTTAGGACTTTGATGCCCCAGTCTGCAGTTATTTTGTCTAGTTCCTGAATTATAGCTTTTATGATTCGCTCTCGTTCTCTAAGAATATCTATGAGTTTCATATTAGCACAAGTTGTACGAATCACGCTTTCAGTTATATCTTTAAGGATCTCATTTACACGAGACCACTCAGCATTACTAAATAGACGTTCAGCATCTACAACACGCCAAACAACAAAACCATGTATCACAAGCTCTTGATTCTCGATTGTAATTACACGTTCAGCAGCAATATCGACTTTCTGTGCTGTTGTTGGTATCTCAATATATTCGTCTAGGAGAGGTAAGAGAATAAAGCTCCCACCAAGCCCAGACTGCTTAACACGTCCCCGACGGAAGTGAATTACATAAACATTTGTTTTGAACTTTCGATATCTAGTCTTGTAGATAGCGAGCACTAGTATGATTACTAATGAGATTCCAACAATACCCCACGTAATGGCACCAATATCAATCTGCATTTATCCAACACATCCCCTTTGTTTTTTATAACATTATTTTTCTTCATTATAACCTTAGATATGATTATGATTTCTTGATTCCGCATATGCAACATATGCAATTAATGTTTAGCACGTTTAGTGGTGGCAGGAACATCATGTACAATAGCATAACCATCTTTATATGCAACAACATAAACTTGTTCTCCAGTTTTATACACCCTATCTGGTGACATAGGACGCGCAGGGTATGTCATCACACCAAGAGGAGTATGTGTATCAACTTTTATACTGCCACCATCTGCATCTATAGTTAACGCTACAGTAGCAATCCGACCTATCATAAACTCTGGTCTCCATCGGTAAGTTCCTGTTCTAAATACCTTCTTCCAAAACACACTAACCAAGAAAACAGCACTGAAGGCAATTGCAAACAGGATACTTATGTTAAGCAAAGTTATCCCATAAAAGCCAAAAATGCCAATTCCAAAGCTTCCAAACATTAATAGAAATGTACCAATAAGTAGCATCAAAGGTGTTCCTGTATCACCACTACCGTACCCCATATGAGTAGCATCATGGTCAATATCTGCATGTACATCAAAATCATGTGAGATATCCATATCATGACTTATATCAACATCATGACCGACATCCAAGTCGTGATCCATACTAATATCATGATCAAAATCCATATCATGAGATAGATCATAATCGGTATCATGACTTAAATCTGTATCACCATGCGATGATGCACTAATAACGGATATGACAGTAAATATTATCCCCGATATGAAAAATCCCCAGCTTACCTGCAACCAGGGGATTGATAATAGCCAAGATAATATATCCATTTTAGGATCCCTCCATCTCTTCTTCTTTTAATATCACCTCATCAAGAATCGCCTTTTCCACATCTAACACAAAACCTCTAATTGTGACATTTTTCGGGATTAGAGGGTGGCGGGATAATATGGCCATTGTACGTTTTACATTTTCATAAGGGTCAGAAAATGATTTAATCCAATTTTCAAAATCACCCGTGTAGTAATCAACCTCGTCAGGATAGAGATTATTCTGCACTATTATTCTTCTTTTTAATTCGTTAACATTAATTTTTGTCATGGCACAATCTGTATGGCCTATAACTAATATATTTTCAATATTTGATTCATAAACAGCAGCAACAATGCTTCTGATTACATCCCCGGTCAGGTATGCACCAGCGTTACGAATGATAACTGCTTCTCCAGGTCTTAGACCAAAGAGATAACCAAGAGAAATGCGTGCATCCATACAAGTGAATATTAATGTTTTAGTTGATGGTTTAGGTGATACTTCTCTTAAGTACTGCATATAAACATTCCGTAGCTCTCTTGCACGCTTGATATAGTCATCAATAGCCATGATATCACCTAATAACATATCTCGTAGAGGTTATTATAAAACTTTTTATCAATGTAACATATGTTATTTGTGTATGATGAATAACAGCTGATATTGATGAAGGTGTTATAAATGGGTAATGATGTTGTTTTAAAAACACCAATTTCTGAAGATGAAATTAGGAAACTAAAAGCAGGAGACACAATATATGTAACAGGCACAATGGTTACTGCGCGAGACGAAGCACATAAAGAATTACTTCATATGAAAAACAGTGGTCAAGAAATTCCTGTAGACTTAAATGGCCTTGCGTTATACCATTGTGGCCCAATAATAAAAAAGGAAAATGATGAATGGAAAGTTGTGGCAGCTGGACCGACTACAAGCGCTAGAATGGAAATGTTTGAGGCCGATTTCATTAAAGCATTTAAGGTACGAGTAATTATTGGAAAAGGAGGACTTGGCCCTAAGACTACTAAAGCATGCCAAGAATATGGTGCAGTTTATGCTGCTTTTACAGGCGGTGCAGCAATTATTGCTGCTAATGCTATAAGGCGTGTAAAAAATGTATATCTATTAGAGAAATTAGGTATGCCAGAAGCACTGTGGGTTTTTGAAGTGGAGCGTTTTGGTCCGCTTACGGTTGCTATAGACACGCATGGAACTAACCTATTCGAGATTGTTTCGAAAGAAGTTGAAGAAAATATTAGCAAAGTGTATAAAATGGTGGGGATAGAAAATGAATAATTCGTTGAATAATTTAGAAAAGATTATTGAAGACAGTATAGTAGAAGGACTTAGACTGGCTGCAACTCATCTTCCCACAGATGTAAGTGATGCATTAAAAAAAGAATATAGTAATGAAAGCGGAAATGTTGCGAAAGTACAGTTAGAAGCCATTATAAAGAACTTCGAACTAGCTGATGAATTAAAACTTCCAATCTGTCAAGACACGGGGGTTGTTGCATTTTTCGTAAAGTTGGGTGAGAACTTCCCAGTAAAAGCAAAACTTAAAGACATATTAATAAAAGCTACAGAGAGAGCAACAAAAGAAGTCCCACTAAGGCCTAATGCTGTTGATTTATTCAAAGGGAATACAAAAACTAATGTTGGTTTGCGGGGACATATCCCATGGATATATTGGGAGATAGTTCCAGGCGATGATTTAGAAGTAATTGTAATGCCAAAGGGTGGTGGTAGTAGTAACGTTTCTAGGTTAGGCATGTTGACACCAGGTGTAGGCATTAAAGGTATTAAGAAGTTTGTAATTGATACCGTTGCTAAAGCTGGAGCTAAAGGTTGTCCTCCATATATTGTCGGCGTTGGTATCGGGGGCGGTGAAGATATGTGCATGACACTAGCAAAGAAAGCACTTTTAAGAAAAATAGGAGAAAGACACCCAGATCCAAAAATTGCAGAGATGGAAGAAGAACTTCTGAGTGCACTTAATAAGCTTGGAATTGGCGTTATGGGTCTTGGTGATGGAAATGCGGTCTTAGATGTCCATATTGAAATAATGGCAAGGCATCCTGCATCTCTTCCAGTGGGTGTTGTGCTTTCATGCTGGGCGCTTAGGCATTCGTATGTAAAGGTTACTAAAGATGGAAAAGTTACACTTTCAGACCACATACCATAATTTTTTACCTATTTTTAATCGATGTTCTTACGTCCATTCCAGCCCTAAATTATGTAAACAAAATAATTTTTAAGTTGTTTGCATATTTCTTTAAAAACCGAGGTGTGTGAATATTGACAGAGAAGAAAATTATACCTAAGAAGGAAAGATTCTCTGAATGGTACGTTACAGCAATTGAAAATGCTGAAATATTAGATCAACGTTATCCAGTCAAAGGTTTTCCTGTATATGCCCCATGGGGATTCCAAATCCTCAGAGAGGCATTTCATATATTAGAACATTTGTTAGAAAATGAAGACAATGTATTACCAGTTTTGTTCCCAATTGTTATCCCAGAGGATTATTTGAAAAAAGAATCAGAACATATACGAGGTTTTGAAGGCGAAGTTTTTTGGGTAACACATGGGGGAAAAGAAAAACTTCCAGTTCGATTAGCCTTAAGACCTACATCAGAAACTGCAATGTATCCAATGTTTGCATATTGGATTCGAAGTTATACAGATCTACCATTAAAAGTTCATCAAACATGCACTGTATACAGGTATGAAACTAAGCATACACGAATGCTTCTAAGGGGGAGAGAAGTATTCTGGAATGAAGCACATACGGCACATGCTACATGGGAGGATGCATATCAGCAAGTGCTACTATCACAGAAAATATATAGCATGTTTTTCAAAAGACTTGGACTTGCATTTCTAATACTTAAACGCCCAGTATGGGATAAATTTGCTGGCGCGGACTTCACAACAGCTTTCGATGCAGTAATGCCAGATGGAAAAACATTACAAATTGGAACCGTCCATCATCTTGGAGAAAATTTTGCAAAAGCTTTTGAAATAACGTATTTAGGTCCTGACCAAAAAACACATTATGTATCACAAACAAGTTATGGCATTAGTATGCGTGTTCTAGGTGCTGTAATTGCCATTCACGGCGATGATATTGGAATAATCCTACCTCCAGAGATTGCGCCAATTAAGGTAGTCATCGTTCCAATCCCAGCGGGTGATGATGTAATAAATAAACAAATAGATGAATATTGCAAGGATTTAGAAAAAGAAATACAAGATGCTGGTATAAAAGTGAAATACGACAATAGAGAATATCGGCCTGGAGAAAAATATTACTACTGGGAAAGAAAGGGAATTCCGATACGGTTAGAAATAGGTAAAAAAGAAGTAACTTCGCAAACCGTAACAATGGCTAGGCGTGATACGAAGAAGAAAACAACAATACCAAGAAGCGAATTAATTGAAACACTAAAAGCTACATTTGATGACATTCTAAAAACGCTTTCAGAAAGGGCAGAAAACGATTTGCGCAACAATATTCGTTTAGCAAAAAACATGAGTGAACTAAAGAGTCTTATAAAGAAGTATGGTGGATTTGTAAAAGTTCCGTATTGTAGTATTGATAATGACGGCGCGGCATGTGCGGAAAAAATAAAAGAAGAAACAGGTGCTGATGTGAAAGGAGTATTGTTCCCCGAGCCTGAGAAACCAGAGGGCAATGCTAAATGTATTGTATGCGGACGGCCAGCTAAATACATAGCATACATAGCAAAATCATATTAACTGCGTTTTTTGTATTTTACTTGCTTGTGGTTCTATTTTAGTTTTAGAATATTTTTGTGACTAAAGTTACGGTATCAGTCTGATCATCATATTTCACTAAATTAGCCCGAGCCAAATCATGAATAGCTTTAAGAACAACAGCTGGCTGAAAAGCTGAGGATTCAACTAACTCTTTCCGTGTCATTACTTTTTTAGCACCATGTAATAGCCATAAGATTTTGGCATGTGGCTTTCCGAAGAATACATTTTCTAACAGAGTAATGTAAATTGACAGAAGTTGCCGAACATTTGCCACGCTTTCCTTCTCTTTTGATATTTCACGATACATGGATGATACTTTATTAAATTGTTCAGATATATCATTTAATTCTTTTTGCAGAGCTTCATTTTCACGCTTTAATTCCTCAATTTGAGCCTTAAGCTTCTTTTCTACATCAGTACCTTTTTTGCTCTGCTCTTCAAGTATTTTTATTTGCTCAAGTAATTCATTTTTTCTCTTTTCAAATTCTTCGGTTTTCAGAGCTATTTGGCTTTCTAATGTTGCTACCTTTTCAGAAAGTTGATTCTTTTCACGAAGTAATGATTTATTCTCCCTTTCCAGTTTAGAAGAAACCTCTAGAAGATCATCTACTTTTTTGTTTAATTGTTCAACTTGATCATTTAAGGATACAATTTGATTTTCATAATCTTTTAAAGTTATCTTAAGCCTCCGATTTTCTTCTATCAGCATCTTATTCTCTTCATTGACTTGCATGAATTTTTTTCGTAGGTCTGAGACTTCTGTTTTGTAGTCTGCGAGATCTTTTCGAAGCTTTTCTACTTCGTCTTCATATGATGAAAGTATATTTTTAAGCTGAGATAATGCACTATGAAGAGTTTCTATTGCGGTTTCAGCTCTCTCTAAACTTTTAGATATCTCAACAGATGAGAGAGTCATTAAAATACCCATCCCTTAAACTTTTATATTTCTTTGATTTTTTATCCAACATAATATTTTATTTTTTAAATAAAAATAGAGGGCATACAATTATATAAAGGTTTGTAGAGTCTCCCAGAACTAAAAATAGTGTATAAAACGCTACTGATTTGATTTAATTGCGTCTAGTTCATCTTTAGACATTTCTATCATAAAACCACGGTATCCACAGTTTTTACATAGATATGTGTCTTGTACAAGCCAGCCACTTATTGAACTTAATGGAACTACATTTGTGCTTAGACATCTAGGGCATACTCTAAGCACCCGAATTTTTGATGATATTTTTACATTTTTATCAATATAATCTTGAATTTTCTTTTCCAGATTTTCTTCACTCAAACATCATCATCTTCTTCTCTACTTTGTTCTGGTAATTATATAATTGGCTAATTCCGTTAATAGACTTTTTGCATCAGACTTAGGAAATTGCTGAATCGCTAACTTTGCACGCTGGGCCAGCTTGTTACAACACTTTTCAGCGTACTGCAATGCCCCACTAGTTCTAAATATCTCTATAGCACGAGAAACATCATCATTGGTTACTTTTTCACGACCCTTATCTAGAATGCTTAAGAGTTCATTTTTCGTATGTTCATCACATTTATTTATGCAGTAAACAACCATTAAGCTTCGTTTTCCTTCTCTAATGTCGTTGCCAATGGCATCTCTTCCCTTGCCTTCCGTCAAATCAAGTAAATCATCTCTTATTTGAAACGCAGGACCGATGTTTCTACCATATTCTCTAAGCATCTGGAGTATGTCGCTATTAGCACCAGATATCAATGCACTTCCTTCTAACGCAGCTGAAAACAAGACCCCGGTCTTTTTAATAATCATCTTAAAATAATCATTCTCAGTAATATGCGATTCGTTTCGAAAAGACATATCTAATGCTTGTCCCTCGCTAATTTCAAACACTGTGTTACTTAGAATTTTTAGAAGAGTTGCTTTCAGCCTAGGTGTATAATCGCTGTCTGCAAGGATCTTAAATGCATATGCAAAAAGGGCGTCACCTATGTTTATTCCATGGGCTAAGCCATATTTAACCCATACAGCAGGCATGTTACGACGTGTTTTGTCCCCATCTTCGATATCATCATGAACTAATGTGAAGTTATGAATTATCTCTATTGCAGCAGCATATGATAGAACATCATGATAATCTCCTCCAACAGCCTCAGCAACAGCCATTGCTAAAATCGGTCTTAATCGTTTACCGCCAGAACTCAAAGCATATCTCATGCCAGAATATAAAATAGGAATGCTGTCATCCGAAGGAATTACAGCCTTAAGATAATCCTCAATTATCTTACCTTTTTCGATAAGGTACTTATCGATATTCATTCCAAATACAACCTCAGTTTTTAGGCCTTACTATCATTAACAGAACTTATCTAAAAATATTTCTTTTAAGATAAGCTTACAAGATTTTACTAACTTTTCTTCTTCTTTAGTAACCTTTTTATTGTTGATTATGTATAAATATTAGTGTCTAATTAAGGGCCTTACAAGTTTCTTCAGATGTGGTTGGTGGGCTATGTGACACAACCCAATTGTGATTATTTATTTAAAGTTTGCATGCTAGGTGACGAGGCAGTTGGAAAGACATCAATTGTACTGAAATATACTGAGAATAGATTTGAAGAAAGTTATAAAATGACACTAGGTGCTGATTTCGCTACGAAAGTTATAAAAATAGATAATTATCGTGTTTGTCTTAGTGTCTGGGATTTGGGAGGACAATATCGATTTCGTGAGTTAAGAAAACATTATTTTAAGAATGCAGCAGGAGCACTTCTGTTATTTGATGTAACACGCCCAGACACTTTTTTGCATATAGACAGGTGGATACAAGAGTTTTACAGTTATGCTGGTGGTGAACTTATTTTACTTGGAAATAAAGTGGATCTAGTTAAAGAGAGGTTAGTTCCGCCAGATGCAGGAAAAATGATTGAAAAATGGAAAGGCATTCCATATTACGAAACTTCTGCAAAAACTGGCCAAAACATAAATGAGGTCTTTATGGTATTAACAAGAAAGATCTTGAGAAGGCATCTTAGTGCATACAATCCATAGCTATTAGATAATATATTGTACTGTTCTATAAGGAGTTTTTGTTTTTATATCTAGTTTGTTTTGTCTTTGTCATATAGGTAAATAACAACAACTCTTTTTTAGGATATGTAACAATAAGAAATAGAACATCAAATAAAGTAAATTAGCAAAGGAGTGTTTTCTTTTTTACTGTCAAAGAGTGATTTTCTATTTTATCGTCTACGCCTACGTCTCGAAACTCTGCTTGGTTTTTTCTCACCTTTAATAGTCACACGGCTAAATCTAAGAAACTGATCAGAGATGTTTGGGCGTTCTGATAAATTGACGATAGTATTTACGTTTGGTATCTCATAGTTATTTGCTTCTTCTACATGCGTGTGTTTGCCAACGTTAAGTCTTAAATAGCCATTAAAACTGTTTACAAAGCTGTTAGATATTTTATAGACTTTTCCAACTTTCAATTTATCTATTCTATCGTCCCAAGCAGTCAGCACTATAGCAGCAGTCTCATCGCCAACAAGAAATTCAGCAACTCTATGTGGTTTATTATCTTTTCTAGAAAAATAGGTTCGTTCTGTCTGCTTCTCTAAAATCTTTACATACAAATTGACTTGTTGGTCATTATCGCTTAAATCTACAACTTTCACCAAATTGCTAATTTCTTTTTCTTTAGCCATTAAACAACAACATCCAATCTAAACTCTTACTTGTGCTTGCGCACATTAAAGATAGAATCAAACTAGGGGTATATAAATTTTTGGAAAATGTTCTACAAAGTTCAAGAAATGAATAAAAAATTCATAGCACAATATTAAAAAGATAAATAAAAAGAGATGTGATGTTAGCCACTATGCTGTTATAAGAGTTGAGGTTCGCTCCACACCCTCAATTTTTCGAATCTTAATAACAATAGCATCCAGTTTTCCAATTTGGTCGACTTCCACACGAGCAATTATATCATATTCTCCAAATGTAATTGCAGCCTCAGTAACGCCTTCTATATCATCTATTTTTTCAAGAACTTCATATTCAAAACCTGTCTTAACAGAAATTAAAACATACGCAACAATCGGGGCGCTCATTTCTTCACACTCCAAGCAGACATATAGTATAATAACCATCACATAGTAAAAATATTTTTCGTTTGGATAATGATATTTTTTAGTTTTATAGCTGTTAAGCAAAAATATGATTAATTCTCTGGATGAAAAAACTATAGTTTATATCAAAAATCAAATCGCTAGGTAAATAAAAAAAGTTTACATTGGGGGCATGCCACCCATGCCACCCATACCCATACCACCCATACCCATACCGCCCATACCAGGACCAGCTGGGCCTTTTGGCATTTCACGCTTCTTTGCAGCAATAACGTCATCAATTCTCAAGATAAGCTGTGCGACCTCACTAGCAGATTTAATCACTTGCGTTTTAACACGTAATGGCTCTAGAACACCTGCTTTTACCATATCTTTTGTTGTTGCTTTGTATAAATCAACACCATAGGTCTTCTTGCCTTCTTCATGAGCGGAATGTAATTTTGCCATCATATCAATAGGATCTAAGCCTGCATTTTCAGCGAGAGTTCTTGGTACTATTTCCAAACTCTTAGCGAATGCTCTAACAGCATGCTGAACTTTGCCACTAAGTTTATCAGCGTACTCTTCAATATGTCTGGCCAAAGCCATTTCCACAGCTCCACCGCCAGGAACAACTTTTCCATCTTCAACTACATCACGAACTACTGCAAGTGCATCATGAATTGAGCGATCTACTTCATTAACAACATGCTCAGTTCCTCCACGAAGAACAATAGTCACTGCTTTAGGATTCTTGCAATCTTCTACAAAAATGTATTTTGAATCAGCTATTTGCCTTGCTTCAACAATTCCAGCGGAGCCAAGATATTCATCTGAGAGGTCATCTAAATTGTTAATTAATTTTGCACCAGTAGCTTTAGAGATACGTTGTAGGTCTCGCTTTGCTACATTTTGAACTCCCATAATATTGTATTTTGCCATCATTCCAGCTGCTAAATCATCTATTTCTCGCTGACACAATATGACACTGGCACCAATTGCTTTTATTTTTTCAACCATATTTCGTACTAACTCTTCTTCCTTTTGTTTAAATGCAATTATATCTTCAGGAGAGGATATACGAATATTAGCATCAAGTTCGGTCTTTTCAAGTTTTATGGCCGGATTCACAATAGCTATTTTTGCATCTCTAATTAATTTTGGCATGTTATCATTTTTTAATTCTTTATCAACAACAACGCCCTTTACAAGCTGAGTTGAAGAGATATCTTCCCCTTCTTTTTTGATTATCTTAATAAAGTTCAAATCAACCTTTATTGTACCATCAACCTCTTCTGCAACTTGTTTAACTGCATCAACAACTAATTTAGCTAAATAATCTTTGAATCCACTAATGATTTTGCTATTCATTGTTGTTTTAGCCACATTCATCAATGTTTTATCATCTTTTGCTTCTATTGCTATTTCATTCAAGTACTTAAGTGCCTCTTCAGCAGCTAGCCTATATCCCTTGATGATGATACTTGGATGAATTCCTTTTTCAAGAAGAAGTTGTGCTTGTTTAAGCAATTCACCAGCCACGACTACAACAGTAGTAGTACCATCACCAGCCTCGTCATCTTGTGTTTTTGATGCTTGAATTATTATTTTTGCAGCGGGATGACGAACCTCTATTTTCTTAAGGATTTCAGCACCATCGTTTGTTATGGTTACGTCCCCAATACTATCTACAAGCATTTTATCCATACCGCGAGGACCTAAAGATGACCTAACCATTTCTGCAATTGCAGTTGCAGCCATAATGTTAGACTGTAATGCATTTCGTCCATGTGTACGTTTTGTATCTTTCTCGAGTATTAGTACAGGTATACCACTTAAACTCATTTTTAAAATCACCTAAATTATCATTTGTCAGTAGAAAGAATCTACTCTAACCAAAAAGGGTTATTACTTTTAAGTGTTATGTTTTTTTTCATCGAATGAATTAAAATGCAATAAATCCTTCTAAATCAATAATAACTATCGATTAAAATATGAGCATAACTTATTCTTTATTACATTGAAAGAAAATTTTAATATAAGTGATAAATCTATCGAAACATAAACACGAAGAATACAGAGTGCTAAAAACAAAGTTATAAGAGTATTATGAAGGTGGTTTTTTGAAAGAAGACGGAAGGATAAAAAAGCATCCAATACTTAAGTTTGACAGAGGAAAGAAAGTCTACTTTTATTTCAATGGAAAAAAAGTAGAAGGATATGAGAACGAAACTGTTGCGGCAGCACTTTACGCCATGGGTGTTAGAATTTTTAGCCGAAGCTTCAAATATCATAGACCTAGAGGCTTCTTCTGTGCAATTGGCAAATGTTCATCATGCTTAATGCGGGTTAACGGGGTGCCTAATGTAAGAACTTGTATGGTTAGAGTACAAGAAGGTATGGTGGTTGAATCAGAACATGCATTTCCATCGGCAGAACACGACATATATTCAGTAATGGATTATATACCATTTATATCAAAAACTGGTTTTTACTTAAAGACATTCATAAGACCAAGATTTCTCTATGGCACTTACCAGAAGGTTATCAGAAAATTCACTGGGTTAGGAAAATTTCCAACTAAGAAGGCAGTGTATAAGCCACCAAAGGAGAACCCACTTATTGAAACAGATGTTGCTGTAATAGGAGGGGGCCCTGCAGGACTTTCTGCAGCGATATATGCTGCAAAACTCGGTGCTAATGCGATTTTAATTGATGAAAATTGGCGACTGGGGGGTCAATTAATCAAACAAACACACAGATTTTTTGGTTCTGCAAGACACGAAGCTGGAATTAGAGGAATCAGAATTGCAGAGGACCTTACAAGACAAGTAGAAGAACTTAAGGACAAAATAACAGTGATGTTAGAGGCCACAGCCACTGGATATTATGCGGAAGGGATTATTGGAGTTGTGCAGAAAGGCAAGTTCATAAAAATCAAACCAAAGCGAACAATAATAGCTACAGGAGCATACGAAAGAACATTAGTGTTTGAAAACAATGACCTACCAGGAGTATATGGTGCTGGTGGGGTTCAAACATTAATGAATGTTTATGGTGTAAAGCCGGGTAATGAGGGTTTAATGGTTGGAGCGGGAAATGTTGGATTAATAGTAACATATCAATTATTGCAAGCGGGAGTTAAAGTAAAGGCAATTGTAGAGGCCATGCCAAAAGTAGGAGGATATCTAGTTCATGCAGCCAAAGTACGACGACTTGGTGTTCCAATTTATACGCGCCATACAATATTGAAGGCTTATGGCAATAAGAAGGTTGAAGGCGCAATAATCGTTGAATTAGACGATAAATGGAATCCAATACCCGGTACTGAAAAGAACATAAAATGTGATTTCATTTGTATTTCTGTTGGCCTTAATCCAACACACGAACTTCTGTACCAAGCTGGAGCGACCTTAAAGTATGTAAGAGAACTGGGTGGATTTGTACCATTGAGAAATAAGTACATGGAAACAGATGCTAAAGGAGTATTCGTTGCGGGTGATGCTTCAGGAATTGAAGAAGCAAGTACTGCAATAATGGAAGGACGAATTGCAGGAATTACAGCAGCACTTCAGCTAGGATACGGTGATGAATCTGCAATTAAACTAAGAGAAGAGATAATGAAAGACTTAGAAGAGATGCGATCTGGCCCATTTGGAGAACCTATTGTTCGTGGTATTAAAAAAGTCTTGATTGAGGAGGGTGCACAATGAGTGGTGAGATAAAAGAATACTTAAGAACTGGAATAATTCGTGTTGAGGATCTTGGGGAGCTACCTTCAGAAGAACGATTGAAGAAGAAGCCGGTGTGTATTACAGAGTGTATACAGCCAATACCATGTGACTCTTGTTATTATGCATGCAAATTTAATGCAATTAAAATGGATAATATTAATGATCCACCAAAGATTGATTATGAAAAATGTACTGGTTGCAACTTGTGCCTTAGAACATGTCCAGGACTTGCTATGTTTACAGTTGGTATAACAAAAGACGGGAAAGGGTATGTAACAATGCCTCATGAGTTTGAGCCTTATCCAAAACCAGGCGATATAGTGGAGATATTGGGCAGGCGGGGACAATCTTTAGGCAAAGCACGAGTTAAGTTTGTATTTCCACCGGAGAAAAACGACAAAACAGCTTTGGTGACTGTAGAAGTTGACAAGGACTTGATTTTTGAAGCTCGAGCTATAAAGGTGATGTAATATGGTAAAAGATAAAAAAATAGTTTGTCGTTGCGAGGATATCACAGAGGAAGAAATTATAGAGGCTATCCATGAAGGATATACAGATATCGAAAGTCTTAAAAGATACGTTGGATTTGCAACAGGACCTTGTCAGGGAAAAACATGTTTATATCATGTGATTAGAATCCTTGCAAGAGAAACAGGAAAATCAATAGAGGAAATAGGTATAACTGTACCTAGACAACCAATTAAGCCAGTACCATTTGCTGTTTTTGCTGGACAAAGCGAGGAGGAGGAAGAAGAATGAAGGATAAAGCAGAAGTTGTTGTTATAGGTGGAGGCGTAAATGGACTTGGTGTTGCATACTGGCTTGCAAAAAAAGGCTTAGACGACGTAGTGGTCCTAGAGAAAAGTTATCTTGGAAGCGGAGCATCTGGAAGAAACACAGGTGGCGTTAGACAACAATGGGCTAGTAAATATAACATAATACTTGCACGCGAAAGCGTAAAAATGTTTGAAAAGCTAAGCGATGAACTTAATTTTAATATAATGTTCAGACAGACAGGATATCTTATTTTAATCTGGGACGAGGAAGAATTAGAACAATTCAAGAAAAACGTGAAATTGCAAAACTCGTTGGGTGTTCCAAGCAAAATAATTACACCTGAGGAAGCGAAAGAAATTGTTCCTCCGTTAAACATTAAAAATATAATTGCCGCTACATTCTGTAAAAAAGATGGTGTGCTCCATCCATTAGCATTAGTATGGGGTTATGAACGTGCATTAAAACGCATGGGTATTGAGATTAACACATTCACAGAAGTAAAAGACATAAAAGTAGAGAACGGAGAGATAAAAGAAGTTGTCACTAATAGGGGAAACATAAAGACAAATATCGTAGTTAATGCAACGGGTCCTCATGCACCAATAATTGGAAAAATGGTTGGTGTTGACATACCAATTACACCGTATCGTCATGAAATTATGGTTTCAGAGCCCTTACAGCCAATTCTTGATCCCATGATTCTTTCGTTTAAACATGGTTTATACGTAACTCAGACTAATAGAGGGGAGATAATCGGAGGAATAAGTACGGACGAAAAGCCTGGTTATGACATTCGTGGAACTGTTCAATTTGCTGAACGTTTTTCACGTGCAATAGTAGAGATTATACCACAAATGAAATATGTTAACATGCTTAGACAATGGGCTGGGTTATATGATATGACCCCAGATGCACAACCTATTATTGGCCCAACTGAAGGAGTACATGAAATGATTCAAATAAATGGTTTCAGTGGCCATGGAGTGATGTTAAATCCAATTTCTGTAAAACTAGTTGCAGAATTAATTGTTGACGGGAAAACTTCGATTGATATTAGTCCACTAAGCCTTGATAGATTCAAAGAACCTATGGAAGTTAAAGAAAAACTCGTAGTTGGGTAATCAAGCTCTAATCTTATTCTTTTTATTTATATTTATTTGTTTGTTACGTTTATTAAATAGACAAATTGTTGACTAACATGAATTAGAGGTTTCTATAAAGCATGAGAGTTCTTTCACTTTTTGATCCTTGGAAAAACAAATTGTGTACCTGTCCTACAAAGTATTCACTTAACCCGTACACTGGATGCGACCACAGATGCAGATACTGTTATATCACATCATATATTCCAAAAGCTTTTGAAGTTAGACCTAAAAGCAACTTAATCATAAATCTCAAAAAAGATCTAAGAAAAATAAATCCACGAATCCCAATTTCTATGTCTAACAGTTCAGATCCATATCCGACTATTGAAAAGCAAGTTCTATTGACAAGAAAAGTATTAGAAACTCTTATGGAATATAACACAAAGTTGCTAATTACAACTAAATCAGATATAGTATTGCGTGATATAGATATTCTGAAAAAACTATCTGCAGCTGTGATGATCACAATAACGACGATGAATAACGAAATTGCTAAAAAACTAGAACCTTTTGCACCATCGCCAACTATGCGAATTAAGGCCATTGAAAAACTCTCTAAAGAGGGGATCCCAGTTGGAATTAGATTGGATCCAATAATTATTGGAATAAACGATTCTGAGGAAAGTATACTAGACGTAATTCGACTAGCCTCAGCAGCTGGTGCTAAACATGTTGTTGCTTCAACATATAAACCAAGAGCTGATAATTGGATAAGAATGAAAACAGCATTCCCCGATATCATGGAAAAAACAAAACATCTGTATTCAGATACTATAGGACATACAAAGTATCTAACAAAGCAGTTAAGAAGAAAATTAATGGTGCAAGTAAGACAAATTGCAGAGGAGTATAAACTAACTTTTGCCACATGTCGTGAGGGTTTCATAGATCTTCATACAGCAAAATCTTGTGATGGTACACATCTAATCCCTAACCGAAATAAAAATAACAAAAACTTAGTGCATTATTTTTAGAGCTATCTTAAAAAATCTTTACCAGATGATAAACATTTATTCAAAAATGTAAAAATATGTGTTTATCAGATAAAGACAAGATACAAATGTTGATTATTTTTATTTAAAGGTGAGCAAGATGGAATTAACTGTCGCAGCAATTCAATTTGCGCCAGTACTGATGGATGTAGAAGCGAATATAAATAAAACTGTAGAGCTATTGGAGAAAGCTGCAGAAATGGGAGTTGAAATTGCAGTACTTCCTGAATTATCAAATACTGGATACTCGATCCCAGATCAACAAAAAGCCCTCGAAATTGCCGAATTAGCACCTGGAGGCGCTAGTATTGAGAGGTGGGAGAGCATAGCAAAGGCAAACAACATGTATATTGTAGCAGGAATTGCTGAGAGAACAGGATTTAAAGTTTACAACTCAAGTGTGCTTATAGGGCCTAGGGGGCATATTGCCACATATCGTAAATTACATTTGTTTAATAAGGAAAAGAGAGTTTTTTCCGAAGGAAATCTTGACTTATGGGTTCATAAAAGTTCAAGAGGATTTAACATAGGTACAATGATCTGTTTTGATTGGGCATTTCCAGAAGTTGCTCGAGTATTGGCTTTGATGGGCGCGGATATTATTGCACATCCTTCAAATTTAGTTTTGCCATACGGTCAAAAAGCGATGGTAGTTAGAGCAATAGAGAATCATGTCTATACGATAACGGCTAATCGAATAGGCGAGGAGGGTGATTTAAAATTCACTGGAAAAAGCATAATTGTTTCTCCAAAAGGCGAAATCCTTGCAGAGGCCAGTGAAGATCAAGAGGAGATCATCACCGCAAAAATTGATATAAACGATGCACGAAACAAAAAGATAACACCGCTGAACGACTTATTTAAAGACCGTAGACCGAAATACTATCAACTTATAACAAAAATGTAAATATCATTACTTTTTATTTATTTGATTTACAGGAGTAATATTTGCAAAAAATCGAATAAAAATAGTCAAGCATATGTTCATATCCTTCTCGTTTTATAATCTTCTTCAAAATACGATCTATCCCAACACCGTACTGTGCAGCCTTTTTTGGTCGCCATGCAAACTCCTTTGGAACCCCGATTTCATCAGCAACTGCGCGAAGTATCACCTTTTTCATGTATGGTGTGACTTTTAAATAGGGATGCACACGCATAGCGATTTTTGCTAATTGTAAATCAAGATAAGGTACACGAACCTCTTGTGTGTTAGCCATGGTGATTGTATCACTATAGTAAAGATCTCGATTCCATATACTTCTCAATCCTACAGCACAAGCATCATGAACAGCATAAGGACCAAAATTAATCAAATCTTGGTACTTTTTATAGCCAGAGAATATCTCTTCAGCGCCTAATCCAGTCATAATGACTTTATGTCCATCTTGTGATGACTGTTTACTTGCATTAAACAAAGACAATGCAACACTTACCTTTATCGGATTATATTCCTCAGTGAATTTAATAACTTCTGAAAGTGATTTCATAATGATTTCCTCATTTAACAGAACAAAACGCAATTCTACATCTAATTGTGAGGACATCCTCTCAACTAATTTGAGGTCTTCAGCATTTGGAAGGCCAGTAGTGTATGCAGTAAGTTTTGGATTATACTCTTTTGCAAGATATAACAATACTGCAGAGTCTAAACCACCACTAAATAGAATGCTATACTTGTTTAAGTTACTAACCCTCTTTCTAATTGCATCAGAAAGGCTCTCAGTTATATGTTTCTTTATATCACCTAGATTTTTTATCCAATCATAATCAAAAAATTGCAATACATCAATCATGCCACTTATTATTGATAAACGAAATTTTGAATAATCAAAAACTAGTAAATCAGTAGGTTTGAGTGCATACGAGTTTAATCCTATAGCCCAGAGCGCTTTCCGCTCAGATGCAAATGCAAAAAAGTTTTTATTAAAACCATACCACAGTGGCTTGACACCAAAAGGATCTCTAAATAGATAAAGAATTTTATCTCGAGGTAAGTATACAAAGCAAGCAAAATCGCCATCTAGTTGCGAAAGTAAATCACTCAATGAAAATAAATTTACATTCTCATATGAATGAATTATTGAAAATAGAGCTTTTGTACCGGATTCTGATTCTTTTATGGAAAGATCATATGTTTCCGCTAATGAGAGATAATTATAAATTTCACCATTGCAGCCTACAACTACTTTGTCATCTGCAATAGGTTGGGAAGTTTTTCCAACAATAGCTAATCGATTATGTCCAAGTACAATTGGTGATTCAATATTCTCAGACTTACCTACAAGTTCTTTAAATGTTCTTATATATAATGTACTGCCATCATCTAATGCGATACCAAATCCATCTTGCCCTCGATGAAGTAACCTTTGCATCATTGAAACTGCAAGTGAAACAACATTTTTGCCATCTTTTGAAAGAATACCCAGGATACCACACATGAAGTGCACCAAGTGATGATTTGTAATACAGCTTTATAAAAAGTGCTCTAAAAGTATGATAATTATACGCTCACTAAGATAGAAGGAGAATGAAAAGTGCGTTCATATAGCAATCAATAGTATTAAGTGATCTACTCAGTATTATTGACTCATTTCGAAAGATTTTTAAATCAACTTTTAAATCTGTGCGGTTTTTAGGTGAAAAGATTTGAGAGTTGAAGATATTCAAGGTGTAGGAGAAAAAATAGCCCAGAAATTGCGAAGTGCTGGGTATCATACACTAGAATCATTAGCATTTGCTGACCCGAGAGAAGTTATCCAGCGTGCAAAAATAGGTGAAGAAACAGCATTTAAAATTATAAGAAATGCCCGCAAAAAGATTAGGATCGGTTTTTTAACCGGCAGTGAACTTCAAAGTATTGAAGAAAAAAATAATGTACAATTCACTACAGGTGTTAATGGTCTGGATAGGCTTCTAGGAGGGGGTATTAAAATTGGCCGTATTACTGAATTCTACGGTCCACCAAGATCTGGTAAGACACAACTCGTTCATCAACTGTGTGTAACAGTACAGTTACCACCAGAAAAAGGTGGATTAGATGGACTGGCAGCAGTCATTGATACTGAAAACACGTTTTCAGTAAAGAGGCTCATAGCAGTATCAAAAAGATTTGGACTAAATCCAAATGAGGCTATAGATAGAGTCTTTATAGGGCAAACAGCAACATCGGACATGTTGCTTGATTTTGTGTATAATCATATCCCTGCATTAGTGGATGAAAAGCCAATAAAACTCATTGCAATAGATAGCCTAACTAGCACATTCAGAGCGGAATATGTTGGTCTCGAAAGTCTACGAGAAAGACAACAGATAATAAATAAAATGTTACACTTCTTGTTACGTCTAGCTCTAGCTGAAAAAATCGCTGTCGTTGTTACAAACCAAGTTATTGCTCAAACAACAATGTACGGTCCCAGTATGGTAGCAGCAGGGGGTTTTGTTGTAGGTCATATGAGCACATATCGTGTAAAACTTCACCGAAAAGGTAGAAGCGATGACATTGTTGCGTACTTAGAGGATGCTCCAGATTTACCAGAGAGCGATGTGTCATTCAAGATTTCAGACATGGGACTAATAGATGGTGAAAAAGACAAGAAAACAAGCACAAAGTCATAGACTTTCTAACAAATTTTGATACTTTTTCTTTGCAATTTTCAATGATCTCAATGTATTTGTATTAATTTCGATACGTTGCATTAGCGTGCCACAACATTTAAAATTCATATCAGATGCTTTTTTAAAAGAATAAAGCTTCCCACACACATTACATACATAATACTCAAGAGATTGAGACTGCAATATATTTTCTATCGCTTTTAATTTTTCATTTGCTTCTTCTGCCACAATACCTTTAAAGCCATCTGGTGTATAGGTAACTTGCAAACCAAAATAACCTGGGGAGAGATCTACTAACCTGAGCGTCTTCAAATAGTCCAGTGCATCAGCTACAAAATCTTGTGAGAGATGAAGATACTTAGCAAGAGTATTAATAGTAATTTTATTTTTCCAAATCAAGAAATAGAATATATCACGATATTCAAGAGGTATCTTCTTCAATGCATAAAAGAGATACTTTCTTTTCTTAGCTTCCTCAAAGTAAATAAGCCTAGCACCATTCGTTGGGTGTACAATCATAAAGGACTCGTATAGTTTGGATAAATTACGTTTGCCATTAATACGTATTGACCTTTCAGACAGCTTAGATTGTATTTCTATTTCTGAAAGATAATTATGAATCTGTTGTAGAAGAGGTTGTGGGCCGTATATTTCAGCTTCTGACTTTTCGGGATGACGAACTTTAAGTGCACGAGTATTCAAATATCCTTCAACAGCTTTATGAATATTTATAAACTTTGGAATTATACCTTCATCAATCTTCCATCTTTTTAAGATAAAAGTCACAGGTGTATGAAGAACTATGCGGATATTACCAAGGCGTCTTACTTCAATACTATAAGTAACTTTTAACCGCTTAAGTATCTCTTTTTTTAGGTATCTTGCAACACTTGGTTCAACAGTAAGCTTAAGTGTTCCTTTTGTATATCCGCTTTGGCTTCCTAGAACAATACCATATAAGTAACTCCAATCTAAATTTGGTTTTATAGGAAATTTACACCACATGACATAAGATCTATGAATTTTAAAGCCTAAGACAGGTATCTCAGGTGATATTTTCTCTGATACCATTGAGAGATACTCAGATGCATTTATAAGCACAGTAGGGGTTTTTAGTAAATCACCCACATCCTTTATCAAATACTCTCGTCTAACAACCACATATGCATTTTTTTCTTCTGCTAAGTCCAATAGAGTTATAGATCCGTCCTCTTCCATAGAAATCCACAAGCTTTATGCTTTAACTTTTATAACTAATATAGTGCCCTTTTACATTAAAAACACTATCAAGATAGATTAAAATATTTGGTAGGATGAAAAGATATAGTATAGTATATGAACTGTTTTTTCCAATTGAAGGTAAATAAAGATATTTGATTATTTATGGTATTTAGCGCAATAATGTTTTAAAGCAAAATTAACCTTTGTTATAAAAATGTTTTATTTTTACTTCAAGAGCGTCTAGATTTCTTATTATCTCAAGCTCTCGTCTAAGCCATTGCGGTAATAATGATTTGTAATATGGCCAAAGATATCGTTTATCAAGGAGTAAAATGAATCCACGATCTTCTGGGGATCTAATGACACGCCCTGCAGTTTGTGATGCTTTATAAACAGCTGGGATAACGTAGCTATATATCTTGCCTAGAGAACCAAACTTGCTTGTGTAGTATTCAATAGATGCTTCAACGCGAGGAGTTGGTTTAGCAAGTGGAATTCCTACAACGCAAACAGATTCCATTTCTTTGCCAGGATAATCAACACCCTCGCTATTACGTCCGCCCATTACACCTAAAAGAACTGCACCGCTTTCTGCCGACCGCTTAAATTCTTCTATCATAAAATCATTATCAGTACTTGATAGTTCAGGAGATTCAATAAAAACTTGTTTTCCTAAATCAATTATTTTATCACGTATACCAATATTGACTATTTCTTTAAGGACATCATAACTTGGAAAGAACACACCAACATTATGAGGAGTATATTTTACAATAATCAAAATATAGTTCATGATAAGCATATATGTATCCAGATTGCGTTCACTTAATCGAGATGTAACATCTGAAGCAACCACTACCCTGTACTGATCCCTAGAAAATGGTTCTGGAGCTACAAAATAAGTCATGTCATAGCTTGATAAGCCAGTTATCTCTGCGTAAGATCTATGTATAGTACCAGAAAGGCTTATTGTTGAATAACAATTTAATAGTGGTTCAATAACATCTGCAGGGTCTAATGCGACAACTTCGATTTGATGTATTAACTCACGTTTTCCAAGTTTAGTTGATGATAGAAACACGTATTTCTCAGGATCTGCGTCATACCAAGCCATTAAGAACTTAGCCACCCCATAGATATAACTGATTGGTACTTGATTATTTTCTAATTTCTCCATTTTTACACTTTCACCTTGCTCTTCTAAAAAGAAAATTGCATCTTCAATTGAATCTATTGAATTAACAAGATCTTTTTGAGATATTCTTTTTTCTCCGACATTGTCAACTGCTACGTCATTTATGAATCGCTCTATGCGTTTTAGAATCTTTTCTGAAAGTGATTTATTATAATTCTTTGCTTCATTGATAGCTCGTTTGACTGTAATTGTAGACAATGTATGAGACAATGCATCCATTGCTATGTTTGGCAGATTATGTGCCTCATCAAAAATCAGAATAATTCTATCTAATGGCGTGCCAAGTGAGCTCAGAAACACTTCTCTAATTTTTTCATCAACGAGATATATATAAGGTGCTGAAATAACAGTTGATGTTTGTATCAAACTTTTATTAATTTCATACGGGCAAACTCTTTTTCCTTTTCCAACGCCGAGTACATCTCTACTCTTTAGTGGTAATCCCATCAAATATGATAATATAGTCTTTCGTACTGACTCATATCGCCAATTTTCAAAATAAACACATCGTCTATTTCGTTTTAACATTTGACAAATTTCAATTGCATCATGTGCAGATATATTCTCTGAAGTGATGTAACGATTAAGGCACATATCACGCCGCGCGCGAATTTCTACTGCAGAAATAAGTGCCTCATTATTTCTTTTAATAGTAAGTAATTCATCAATCACACGTTCAAGTTGAGTATGTGTTCTACTAAGATAAACTATTTTTAATCCTTTTTCCAATGCTACAGGCAATGCTGCAGTAAGAACAGAAATTGTTTTTCCAATACCATTAGACGCTTCGACAACAATATGTTGTCTCCGTTTTATAGCATCATATATTTTTAAGATAGTTTCGAATTGGCCTTTTCTGAAGCTTTGATAAGGAAATAACTCTCTTAAGGATTCTGGTAAAAGCTGAACATTCATGATTCTCGCCCTTATTACAAATATGATTCCAATGTTTCCATCTTGCTATTAAATTTTGAGTAGCCATTTTTTAACTTGGAGATTATAGTATATACTCGTTTTTTAGATAACCCATGAGATATAAGAAATTGTTGTATACTGTAATAATTAGGTGCTGAGAAATAAAGCTTAACATCGGTGACAGGCGGAGATAAAAAATATTCCCTGACCACATTAAGGGTTTTATAACGTTCCTCTGATACTATTTTCTTCTCTAAGAGCGCCTCTAGCGATTCATATTTTTGAATTAACATATATGCCCTCTTTGGTCCAATGTTCTTCAAACCCTCGTTATAATCAGTACCACTTAGGATAGCTATTTCCACAAGCTGTCTCTGGCTTATTGATAAAGTATCTAAGATTTCATTTAATTGTAATAAATAAATTGGCTTTTTTGAGAAATTAAATCCGACGAGAATTCTTGGTGATCCAAAAAGTAATCCATCATAATCGTTTGTTGAAAGGGCAAAAAAATCGTATGTCTTTACTAACCAAGAACCTTGAGATTCACCATCACTCGGTGCTGAAATAACTGGAAGGCCTGTAAGTTTTAAGTATTCATAGCTCTCAAGTAATGCTCTTTTATAGAGAACATACTTATTTTTCTTTAATATCGAGGGTGTATTCATCCACTTAAGCGTATATTCTAACCGCTTTTCAAAAAGTGGGTGCTTTAATACATTCTCTGTACCATCGAAAACGAACACAGATCTAATTTTATAGAGATATGAATTCACAACAAAATACGAAAAGCCAATTAAATGGGATATGGGATTACCTGATGCCCCTACTATGGGTGTATCATCTTTTGTAATGGCAGATAAATACCGACACAAAAAATTCGAACCATCAAAAACAATTGTTTTTTCTTTTAAATCATCAATATGTTGTAAATGATAAACTGATTTAGGAAATAACTGATGAATTCTACTGCCCATTTTAATCGCCAGTGAAACCTAGCTATCAAAGTTTCTTTAAAAAAGTTTCCACAAAGCCAATTTAAGCA
>Ga0164318_10000797_pt1 | contig 25881 bp, 23 predicted proteins | sample GuaBasSedimGuay9_FD_113734 | JGI IMG/M metagenome (GOLD analysis project Ga0164318, IMG submission 113734) | Subseafloor sediment microbial communities from Guaymas Basin, Gulf of California, Mexico - Guay9, Core 4571-4, 0-3 cm | ecosystem: Environmental > Aquatic > Marine > Hydrothermal vents...
CGACTCCAGCCCTATCCATTTGAGAGCGTCCAATATTGGCTGGATCAGTTCCGGGCGATTGCGTTGTTGGTCGGTGTCTTCGATTCTAACCAGATATTTGCCCCCGGTGTGGCGAGCCAATAACCAGTTAAATATGGCTGTTCGGGCTACGCCGACATGAAGGTAGCCGGTAGGGGAGGGGGCGATCCTTACTCTCACGGGTGTGTCTGACATATTAAAGTAATCTCAAGTTAACGGGTTCTGATCTTTCGTGTCTGGGTCCAAAGGTGCCGGTGGCGCTGCGGTCGCAGGCGGCGGACTTGGCGGAGTGACAGGTGTCTGAGCGGTATAGGCTGTCATAGGTTGTTGAAGTGGCTCTTGAATCGCAGGTTCGGAGATGTCATCAATGTTGATTTGCAATCCACCGGTGAGCATCGTTACCAAGTTGTAAGTCAGGACGCAAACAATTCCCCAGATGGTACTAAAGAGCGCTGCTCCCAGGGAAAACATGATTGGCACTGCAATCATAATAACCGCGATCGACATTCCGGAGTCCTCGAATTCCTGTAACGGCAATCCGCCAATGTTAGCGAAAAGCGACATAAACATAGACAGGAACACTGCGTAAAATAGTCCAAAAATGAAACCAAGAATCAGGTTTACGAAAACTGATATTTTTATAAAACTCCAGAGACTAATAGATCTGAGTTCGATTTTCATTTTTCCCTCTTTGTTTTTTTCGACTTCAAGCCATTTTAATTCTATTCGAAAGATAGTTCACCAATCAGGAAATTCAAGTTAATATTACAAGAAGGCAAGTTATCAGTTATATCAAGTCCCATTTTTAAAAAACATTAAGAAATAACGTCGCAATATTCGGTATTGTTGTCTGTTAACGTCACATCATGGCGCCCCTTTTTTCCTTGACTTGAATTTGGCACTGGCCTACATTGCTCCCTGTTCCGAGAGCTGGTTGTAGTTTTTATGCTGTCGGGATTAGAGTCGATTTAGTGGATAAATGATCCGGTTGTTTCGTCCACTAAGTATATTGTTGTTATGATGATCAATATCAAGCTGGCTTCTGTACGAGGAATTATAGTTTGAATCTGCAACTGGTCATTCGAAGTCGTTTATTTGTCGGCTTAGCGCAAGTTTGTTTCTTTCTTTTCCTTTTGGTTAACTTGGGCCCATTGGCTTTTGCTCAAGACGAACCTGTGCCTACGCAATTAGTTGATTCGACCCCGCTTAACCCCCCAACAAATATCGAAGTAGCTGACACGCCCAACGATGCAGGCGGTTCAATCACAATCCGATGGACGGAACCAATTCCTCCTGAAGGTACAGCTATCAAGGGATATTATATCCTCCGAGCAGAGGCGGTGGGTAATGAACAAGGTCAATTTGATGTGGTTGGTGAGACGTCTACTGGTAGCAGTGAACTCCTTGATGGGAATGTTGTCGACACTCTGAATTACTATTATAGAGTTGCTGTGATATATTCAGCCACAGGAGTGAATGGTCTTGAAGTAGAGGCTTTGGCTGAATCTGGGATCAGTCGTATGGTTAGTTCTTCTGCTCAATGGTTTGATTGGCGACGTATCAATGTCTTTGTGGGCGTGATATTTTTATGCGGATTTATTCTTTATTATATTTCTCGGGCTAAGGCGGGGAAGAAGCTGTTTATTCGCAAAATCGCCGGTCTTGAAGCAGTCGATGAAGCTGTAGGTCGCGCCACTGAAATGGGCAAGAAGATATATTTTATCCCCGGCACTCAAGACATGGATAATGTTCAGACTATTGCGGGGGTCACAATTTTAGGTCGCGTGGCCGAAGTGGCCGCTACTTATGATACGTACCTTGAAGTTCCAGTGTCGCGATCGCTTGTATTAGTAACAGCCAAGGAAATTGTAAAAGAGGCTTATTCCAAAGTGGGTCGTCCGGATGCTTTCCATGAAGATCAGGTACATTACCTGACTGATGATCAATTCGGTTACGCAGCAGGAATTGATGGCATGGTAGTGCGAGAAAAGCCGGCCACAATTTTCTTTATGGGAGCATTTTACGCAGAATCTCTGATTTTGGCTGAAACCGGCAACTCTATTGGCGCCATCCAAATTGCTGGTACAGCGATGCCATCACAGTTACCATTTTTTGTAGCTGCTTGTGACTATACGCTGATCGGCGAGGAACTATTTGCGGCATCAGCTTACCTGGCCAGAGAACCCAAACTGCTCGGGAGTCTGAAGGGACAGGATGTTGGTAAGGCGATTATTTTATTCTCGATTGTAATAGGCGTTCTACTGGAAACATTTGGAGTTTGGAGATTTTCATCTCTATTCGGAGTGCTTGACTAGATATGCGTAGAGAAGTACCTCTTTTAATCACCGGCATTGTGGGCGTAGTTTTCGTCCTGCAATACTTCATCCCGCATTGGCCGTTCAGCCAGGTGAATACTTGGTTCTCCGACTGGTTCTCAATTGTAGGAGCTTTTGCCATCTGGTTGGGGGCGCTCAATCTGCTGAAGATTTCTGCCCTGAAGGTGATCGGGAAAAAATCCGACTGGGGTTATGCTATTGTAATAATAATATCTTTCATAATTATGGTAGCCATTGGTTTCGCGGAGGGAAAAGAATTTCGCGAGCAGGGGACTATGTTTTCATGGCTGTACGAATATGTTTATTCGCCGTTATCAGCTACTATGTTCGCCCTTCTGGCATTCTTTGTAGCCTCGGCATCGTATCGCGCTTTCCGGGCGCGTAACCTGGATGCTACTCTGCTTTTAATGGCGGGATTTTTAATTATGTTAGGCCGTGTGCCAGTTGGTGATAGCATTAGTTTCTTTCTTCCTGAGAATTACCAGTTTTCACAAGTGGCCAGTTGGATTATGACTTGGCCACAAACAGCGGGTCAGCGAGCGATAATGATTGGTATTGCTCTGGGGTTAGTGTCAACATCACTGCGAATTATTCTTGGCATCGAGCGTGCACATCTCGGGGGTGGAGATTAAGTAATGAGTACCCGCGCTAAAGAATTGCTTGTAGTCGGCATTGTATTGCTGTTTTGTATCATTGCCTATTTGGGTAAAGTGTATGGGTGGGTTGATACTGTGGTATTCTCGCCGATGGTATCAATGATCGTGGTCGGAATAATTATTCTGGGTTTGGTATTTGTTCTCATTCGCACTCTGCAAGGACGCCTTATTAACCGACAGGTAGTGTTCCTCTTCGTGGGTATAGCGGTGATAATGCCTTTCTTTATGTCTATTACACAAAAAATTCGTACATCACCTGAAGTCCAGCAACTCTATGATGCTGTTGCCGAACTCCCCAAGGGTTCTAAGGTTCTGGTGTCATTTGATTATGATCCGCCTTCCGCTCCGGAACTGCAACCAATGGCGGAAGCGTTTCTATATTACTGTCTGAGCAACGATCTCAAGGTAATCATTATGGGGCTCTGGCCACAGGGGGCGCAACAAGCCAATCTCGCATTGGAAGCTATTATGAAGAACGAGAAACTTGCTGCCAAGGGTTTGGAATATGGGAAAGATTATGTAAATCTCGGTTACCAGGCTGGCAACGAGTTTGTTATTCAACGTATGGGGGCAGATTTTAGTTCTATGTTCCGGACCGACTATTCCGGGCGACATTATGAAGAACTTGAGTTGGTAAAGAATGTAAAGAATTTCTCAAATATTGATTATTCTTTCAATTTATCCGCTGGTTACCCTGGCACACAGGAGTGGGTACAGGTAGCGGTTGATCGCTATGGGCTGAAAATGGGGTGTGGGAATACGGCAGTTCAAGCGCCTATGATGTATACCTATCTCAATGCTGGCCAGCTTGTTGGTCTTTTGGGGGGCATGAATGGTGCGGCCGAGTTTGAACAGCTTGTTAAATATCCAGGCAAAGGCACAAAGTTCATGTTATCACAGTCCTTTGCGCATATGATTGTGATAGCGTTTATTATTATTGGTAACGTTGCCTTTTTCAGAAGTGGACGAGGGAAAAAGCTCTAAAGGAATGAACTGGAACCGATAGAAAATGGAACATGTAGCTCTTTGGGTCGCAGCTTTTTTAACATTGGGGATTATCTCTTTTCTGTATAAGGACAATCCTTGGTATAAGCTTTGTGAGGCGATATTTGTCGGTATCTCTGCCGGATACTGGTTCATAGTCTTGTTCTGGGATAACATCGTTGGCAAGTTCTGGGTGGGTGTGTTTCCACCAAAAGAGCTTAACGATGTTGGGGAATTGGTAAATAGTGTAGAACCAGATTATTGGCTCATTGTTGGGGCGGTTTTGGGAGTACTGATGCTCATGCGCCTCATTCCGAATATCGGCTGGATTTCCCGTTGGCCGCTGGCTTTTATCATTGGCTGTACGTCTGGCCTATACCTTATCAATTACTTTTCATCCAATATGATGCGTCAGGTTCAGGGGACTATCATGCCGCTCTTAGGTATGAATTATGAGTTGTCTACTTATGATATTATCGGTAATATAATAATTGTCATTGGTACCTTTACCGGTTTAATTTATTTCTACTTTTCAAAGGAACACAAGGGTTGGTTTGGTCGTGCTGCCAAGGTTGGCATCTGGACTATTATGATTACTTTCGGTGCATCATTTGGTTACACTGTCATGAGTCGAATGTCGCTCCTGATTGGTCGTGTTGATTTCCTGTTTGGTGACTGGTTGGGGTTGATAAACTAGTGCGTGTCGGCAAATCGACATTTCTACATTTGTGTTTGGCGTTTTCCCTCTCTCTCATATTAATACTCATTTTGTTAACATTGGTATCAGCTCAGGAAGTTGACTCTCTACGTAGTTCAACAGATTCGGCTTATACCATTCCGGATTCCGGGTTGGTACTGGTAGCTCCCGTGACGTCGCTTATTGCGGAGGATTACAAGTATGACGATGGCGAGCAGCTAAAGCTGTCGTGGGTGCCATCAATTGATGATCAGCTGGTAGATAGCAAGGTGTTGGGTTACAGGCTCTTTCGCTCTATTGACGGAGGGACTCCGGAAATTTTAGCTAAACTTCCTCCTGGTACAAACAGCTTCCTTGACAGAACAGTACAAAGGGAGCGAAAGTATCAGTATTATCTTGAAACCTTCTCTGAGAACTTCGTGGTTCAATCTATCGTAACGGCTGCTATTTCTCCGGAACGAGAATGGCTTAATCTTGATCGAGGGTGGTTATTTATCATAGCGTTATTTATTTCTATCGCTATCATTTTTTTCGTAGAGAAAGCCAAGCGAGGACATAAGTTATATGTTCGTAAGATTGCGGGGCTGGAAGCTATTGATGAAGCGGTGGGACGCGCTACAGAAATGGGCCGACCGGTTCTCTTTATACCTGGTATTAACGACATGGACGATGTTCAAACGCTGGCTGCGTTAACCATTTTGGGCCGTGTCTCTCGTACTATTGCAGACTATGATTCACAGATATTCATGCCGGTGTCGCGTTCTTTGGTTATGACAGCCGCTCGCGAGACAATCAAGACTTCGTATATGGCGGCTGGCCGTCCCGATGCCTATTCTGATGATATGGTCAACTATGTTACAGACGAACAGTTTGGTTATGTCGCAGCGGTGGATGGTTTGATGGTGCGCGAGAGACCAGCTACTGTGTTCCTTCTTGGAGCTTTTTTTGCGGAATCTTTGATTCTCGCAGAAACTGGGAATTCAGTAGGCGCTATTCAAATTGCCGGAACGGCTCGCCCGGCGCAGTTACCATTTTTTATCGCCGCTTGTGACTTTACCCTTATTGGCGAAGAATTGTTTGCAGCTTCAGCGTATCTTTCCGGTGAACCCCGCCAACTGGGGTCATTGAAAGGTCAGGATGTCGGCAAGGGACTCGCAATGAGCGTAATCATTCTGGGTGTGTTGGCAGTTACGATTGCGACGGCGTGGGATGTAGAGATCATGCACAATGTTCATAACTGGCTATTAGGAGTGTTTTCAAGCAACTGAGTGTAGGTTATATGAAACGACTTGTGCCATTGACAATCACGTTCATTGTGGGTTTTGTCCTTATTTTCTCGGTGTTCCTCCCACCAGCTGAAGGTCTGGATCAGACTTTCACATTATACTTCGATATTATCGCTGTTTTTGCTTTCTTTCTTGGTGGTGGTAACCTAATGCGGGTACATATTAACAAGCTTCGTCGCCAAAAGAAGGACTGGGGTTTCTCGGTAGTCACTATTGCAGGATTCTTGTTTATGTTGGCTGCCGGACTGTTCAAGATTGGCAATCCCGGCGATATCGCTACAGCGGTTGATACTCAGGGTTCGCTATTTAAGACTGTGTTTGATTATGTCATCAACCCTTTACAGTCGACCATGTATTCGCTGTTAGCTTTTTTTGTGGCTTCAGCGTCATATCGTGCGTTCCGAGCCAAGAATCGCGAGGCTACCCTGTTGCTGATTGCGGCTTTCGTGATTCTCCTGGGGAGAACTCCTTTTGGTATGATGGTAACTGGTTGGATACCCGATTCTTTCTCAATTTTTCAAATTCCAAACTTAGCTATCTGGATTATGAATTCGCCAAATCTGGCTGGCCAGAGAGCTATTATCATCGGAATCGGGCTGGGAGTAATATCAATGTCTTTACGACTCATACTGGGTGTTGAACGCTCCTATTTGGGGGACGATAATGCCTAACATTGGTGTCAGTATATCATTGCTGGTTATCTTTGGCGGATTAGCTTGGTTGCTTATCAGGTCTATTAGTGGACGTGAAGTAGATCGCCGAATCATTTTCGTTTTCATTTTTGTTGCCGTTGCTGCACCGCTGCTTTTCCCTATCACGTTCCAGGAAAAGGCAACATCTATAGTGCGCGATCTCTTTGACCGCATAGAAGAATTACCAGAAGGTTCCCATGTTCTCATCTCGTTTGATTTCGACCCGGCTATGGCTCCCGAAGTACAACCGATGGCAAATGCCATTTCCCGCCATTGTCTCGATAAAGGTCACCGTGTCATATTCATGTCTCTGTGGGCTACCGGTCAGTCGCTGATGACCACCACACTTACAAATGTGATTCTTCCCGAATTCCCAGAGAAAGTTGATGGCAGAGACTATGTTAATATAGGATTCAAGGCTGGAAACGAGGGAGTGTTGAATGTTATCGTGTCCGATTTCAAGAAGATGTTTCCCACCAATGTAAACGGTGTTCCTCTTGATAGTATGGAAATCTTCGAAGGTATAGAGTCCTGTGCCGATCTGGACTTTATCGTGGCTCTTGGAGGTGGACGTCCGGGTCCCAAAGAATGGGTGCTGTTTGTGGGGGATCCGGCTGATGTTCCGATTGGTGTTGGCGTAGCGGCAGTTGTAGCCCCTCAGTTGTATCCGTATTATCCTCAGCAGGTCATAGGGATTTTGGGCGGCATCAAAGGCGCTGCTGAATATGAATCGGAGTTGACTCATCGTCGTGAGCGATTTGCTGACATGGAGACACCGGGACTACACATGATGGGTCCGCAAACCCTAGCGCACCTGGTGATAATGTCGTTCATTATTATTGGCAACATTGCGTTCTTCAGGAAAAAGCGTTCAGGGAGTGACTCTCGATGAACCGCTCAACATATATCCTCACAGCGATTGTAGTCTTGCTGTTCATTGTAAGCTGGACGCTTAAGGCAGTATCCTTATCGGGTGAGGTTGATGACAACATTACACGCGGTTTCTTAATTACGATATCAGCGTTTCTTACTTTAGCTATTTTTTCGTTTCTGTACAAAGACAATCCATTTTACAAGTTTGCGGAGCATCTTTTTGTTGGTGTCTCGGCAGCGTTTTGGATGTGTCAAGGGTTCTGGTCAACATTGGTGGGTAACCTTTTCCCGCGTTTGTCCGAGGGGCTATCGAACTTCTTTATGGTTCCTTATCAATATAGTCCATACAATATAACCTACTGGATTCCGGTAATTTTGGGGCTTTTGTTGCTAATGCGTTTGTCGTCAAAGGCTGGCTGGCTTTCACGATGGCCACTGGCTTTTATCGTAGGTACTACTGCCGGACTTAATTTTATTCGCTATCTTCGCTCTGATTTCGTCGTTCAGGTTTCGTCTACATTCGTACCTTTACTTGGCAATGAATCTCACCCGTGGACAGGTATTGGCGACTTTTTCTCGCATCTGTCGTTGTCTGCTTCCGGACAATTTATGATGATATTGGCCAACTGGATTATTTTCTTAGGGGTCATCTGTGGTTTGATATATTTCTTCTTTTCCAAGGAACACAAAGGCGTCTTTGGTTTTGCTTCGCGAATAGGTATTTGGGTTTTAATGATTACATTTGGGGCTTCGTTTGGTTATACTGTCATGGGGCGTATTTCACTTCTAGTGGGGCGTCTTACGTTCCTTTTTAGAGATTGGTTGGAAATAATAAGTTAAGTTTTTTTGATAAATGGAAGGAGCAATATGAGTAATAAGCTTCTATTGATTCTATGTCTGTTACTTGTGTTAGGTGGTGCTCCAGCATGGGCTCAGGGGGTCGATCCACCAGATACAATGGTGGCGGTTGGCTCCATGGTCTTGTCACCCCCGGCTGTAGTATCCATGCTTCAGGCGAAGGATCAGGAAAACGATCATGGTCATGCTATTGATCTCTCTTGGGAGCTCTCGGTAGATGACGGTGGCGGGAACAAGTCTGTATTGTTGTATGAAATTTTCCTGTGGAAGCCATTTCTGTACGACACTATTCAGACACTCCGAGATCAGGTTGGGGTCGCCCATGGGCACTTGATACAAGGTGATGACGACAGCAGGGACTGGAAAGAAGAGTTCCGTCGTTCACGGGAAGAATTCGATGCGTTGATTGAACGTTTACCGGATGCCCATAAAGCTTACCCTAAAGATGGTGAGTTTTTGAATGTGGGTAAGGTGCCGTGCGGTGAAAAAGCTTTCAAACATATTGGTAGCAAGACCCGCGAGTCTGGAGACTTTCTGCCGGACTACACCGATCTTTATTACCGTGTTGACGCCGTGACAGCCAACTCTGAGATAAGATCATCATCGGAAATTATCGGGCCGGTTCAGTGTTATGGCCAGTGGTTCAACACAGGGCGCAAGCCGGTTCTGGCAGCAGTACTTATCTTCGGTTTCCTGACGCTGTTTTACGTCCAACGTGCCCGCAAAGGTGCCAATCTCTACGTGCGTCCTATTGGGGGAATTGAGGCTGTTGATGATGCCATTGGTCGTGCTACTGAAATGGGACGTCCGATTCTGTACGTGATGGGTTTGGGAACGGCTGCTGATGTGGCCACGATTGCATCATTCACTATTCTGGGCAGAGTGGCTAAAAGCGTTGCTGAATATCAGACACAGTTAATCGTTCCAACGTATGATCCTATTGTTATGTCTGTAGCCCAAGAGGTAGTTAAATCATCATATATGGATGCTGGCCGCGCCGATGCTTACAATGAAGACATTGTCTTTTTTGTAACGCAATCGCAATTTGCTTATGTTGCTGCTGTTAACGGTATCATGCTTCGTGATCTGCCGGCAACATGCGTTTATATGGGCAAGTTCTTTGCCGAGTCTCTATTGCTGGCCGAGACCGGTTCGCTGGCGGGATCAATCCAGATTGCCGGTACTGATGAAATCGCTCAGATTCCGTTTTTTATTGTGGCTTGTGACTATACTTTAATAGGTGAAGAGCTTTATGCAGCTTCAGCGTATCTCGGTCGTGAACCAGTTCTACTGGGATCGCTGAAAGCTCAGGATTACGCTAAAGCGGCAATACTAATTTTTGCAATACTGGGATTGGTTTCAGCCAACCTGGATTTCAGTTACTTCACCGAACTTTTCCACGTGACAAATTAGCAGGAGTGGATATATGAAAAGACAATTGCCATTCGTGCTGGTGTTCATTTTCGGCCTCTTCATGATGTTTCAATATTTTGTTCCCCATGAAATATCGGAGTGGATATACGAATTCCTGCTGGATTGGATCGTTATCATCGGGATTTTCGCACTGGCACTGGGTCTCTGGTCATTGTTCCGTGTATCAGTAGACAAAATTAAAATGCGTAAGGATAATTGGGGGTACTCATACATAACTTTAGCCGGGCTGTTCGTTATGGTAGCTTTCGGGTTCACGCATCGTGTGGCTGATGCCTGGGGTTTATATTTTATTTGGATTCTCCTTTCGCTACTGTGTCTTGGATCACTGATGCAGTTGAGAGCCGCAACGAATTCCAGACAAAAGAAAATGTACTTCGCCAGTGCTTTGATTCTTCTGATTTTATCAACCCTTGTGGCTGTTTTTGATGATACCTGGCGGTTTTATTTCTATACGGCCGAGGGATTGGAAAACAGTATGTTTCGAGCTTTCTTCGACTACATTCTGTTACCAATCCTTTCGACAATGTTTGCATTGTTGGCATTTTTTATAGCTTCAGCAGCCTATAGAGCTTTTCGAGCTCGTAATGTGCTGGCTACGCTGTTGTTATTAGCTGCTTTACTGGTTATGATACGGTTTAACCCGTGGATACAAGGTGACGAAGCTTGGGCTTCGAAAGCGTCCAACTGGCTTATGAACGTGCCCAATCTGGCCGCACAGCGGGCAATCGTCATTGGCATCGGGTTAGGTATTGTGGCTACTGCGTTGAAAGTTATCCTCGGTATTGAACGTGGATACATGGGGAAAGGTTAGGAGGTCTCATGGGCATCTTCGACAAATTGATGAAGCTGGACCGACGCTGGGTCTTTCTCCTGTTGGCCGTTGTTTGTGTGTGGTCCTATGTTGTTCCGTTCGATATCCCAATCAGGACAGAACCGGAATCGGAAGCAATCTATTCCTTCATAGACAGCCTGCCGCCGGGTGATATCGTTTTTATTGCTATTGACTATGATCCCAACAACTTGGCTGAGCTGCACCCGATGACGTATGCCGTTGTTGAGCATTGTTGGCGGAAAGAACTGAAGGTTATTTTTACTGCCCTGTCTCAAAATGGTCCCGGTATGGCTGATCAGGCTATCCGAGATATCAGTGACTCGCTCTTAGTAGACAAAGTGTATAACGGAGTGGAATTCAAAGGACGGGAAATTATCAGGGGAAAAGATTATTGTTTCCTTGGGTACAAACCCTACTATGCTCTGATTATTCTTGGTATGGGACAAGATTTCCGCCTGCCGTTTCCCACTGACTACTATGGCACGCCACTTGATTCTGTAGAAATGATGAAAGGCGTAATAAACTACGATCAAGTGGCCTGTGTGATTGATCTGTCGGGTGGTAGTATTACTGATGCCTGGATATCATACGGCCAGGGAAGGTTCAACTTCCCGTTAGCTTTGGGTCTTACAGGTGTTATGACGGCTCAGTACTATCCCTATCTCGGTTCTGGCCAGATTTTCGGGATTATGGGCGGACTGTTGGGAGCAGCCCAGTACGAAGAAATGGCTGATAATCCTGGCCGTGCAAAGGAGGGAATGAGGGTTCAGTTGTTTGCTCACCTGGTAATTATTTTCTTTATCGTTGTTGGTAATATTGGCTACTTCGTAACGCGATATAGACAGAAGAAACAGAAGGAGGTCAGCTAAATGGATTTCTATACTTTCCTCTGGATGACCTTTGCGGTTTTTGTAACACTGGCAACTTTTTCCTTCTTATATAAGGACAACCCGTTCTATAAGTTCGCAGAGCATTTGGTTGTTGGCGTATCAGCAGGATATTTCGTTATTATTCTCTGGCATAATGCGCTAGTGCCGAATCTATTTCAGAAACTTGCTGATGGTGACTGGTATTTCATTTGGCTTAACTCATCACAGCCTTGGTATATTATCCCAGCCATTCTGGGTGTGTTGATGTGGACGCGTTTTTCAAAAGACTATGGTTGGGTGTCACGCTGGCCTATGGCCCTGTACATTGGTATCTCTACCGGTATCGCTATTCCACTTGAGATGGCCAATCGTGTCAACAAGCAGTTATATGCTATGATGGCAGATATCGACTGGAGTCATTTCTTTGGTACTAATGGGTTTGATTTACTTGACGTCAACAGTGGTTTATCACAGGTTATCATTTTCGTTGGTGCGGCAGCTGCTCTTATCTATTTCTTTTTCTCAAAAGAACACACCGGTTTGTTTGGGAAAATAGCAACAGTAGGAATATGGACCCTTATGATCGGATTCGGAGCTTCTTTTGGCTTCACAGTCATGGCGCGTATTTCACTGTTCATTAACCGCGTTCAGGATGTAGGTGACTGGAGTGAAGCAGCTTGGGACTCAACTAATTCCAATTATGGAGCCGGATTTCAAATCGTGTTCTGGTTAATGGTTGCAATTGTGATCGGTTATATTATAAATGAGTTGCGCCAGTTTACTAAAACAAGATCACGAGCGAGTTAGAGTAAATAAATAAATCTTTAGAAAAAACCGCTGAGTTTCAATACTCAGTGGTTTTTTTTGTTGATTAGATATTTATTTGATATAACTATTGTTAATAATAAAGTCTGAGGAGTATAACCTCTAAAGCATAAGTAATTGAGACCCTTAAATGAAGTTAAATAATATAGCGAGCTGCCAGTTTCAAGGATATTATTGGTGGTGTATGGGGGGAGAGTTTGGTATTTCTTGTTTCTCTTTGAGTAAGCGAGAGTTACGCAATGTCGATAAGGGCAGCGTAATGTATTGATATATAGGAGGATAGCTAAGAAAATATATTTTATAAAAGTAAGTTATTGTCAAACTTAACATTAAGTGAAGTTTTTTTGCTTTACTTGAAGATTTAGCTTGACATACGGTAAAGTTTTCCTGTCTTTTTCTCTGGAGGAACCAAGGCGGTGTTATTTCAGAATGACCGTCTGCTTGAGTAGGCAAGGGTAGCCACAGCGCAAGCACAGGGAAAGTGAGGTAGGATTATGGCTCGGCCAAGAAAGACCGACCGATTCAAAACCATCACCGAAAATGCAGCGAGTTCAGGGAACGGGGGGAGGAAGAAAGGTAAGCTATCCAATGCGGAGGCTCGCCGTGAGTATCAGCGTCGGTATTACCAGATGCACAAGGAAAAGGCAAAGGAGTACCAGAGGCAATACAATCTGACTCACAAAAAGAAAGCTCGTGGAGGAGTGGGAGTACCCAGCTTCGAATGCCCGCGTGAGGTTGTTAGAACTACATTCAATAGTTTTGACATTATGCACGCACCCGTTGAGAAGACTCTTGAGATGCTTGAAAAAATTATTAAGGGCGAGCGGTTCTTTACTATGTAGTCATATCAAATGACATCTTTTTGGTGTCCGCAGCATACTTACTTAGTGTCTTTATTATTTTGATTCTGTTTAATATTGCTCGGGGAATAGCTTTTTAGTACATTCGGCAGATGAGAAATGGGAATTATAATTTTTGAGGGAAAAGTATGCCTGCTAAGAAAGTTACTTCTAAAAAGAAAACTATAGCTAAATCGGCTTCAAAGAAGACTACAAAGAAGACTACAAAGAAGTCTGTCGCAAAAAAGGAAGTTTCAGCAACATCTATGAAAACAACCAGGTCAGAAAATAAAACCGCTTCCAAGGGCAAATTCTATTACTTCTTTGGTAACAAGAAAGCTGATGGTGACGGTACAATGAAGGATCTGCTGGGTGGCAAAGGTGCTGGCTTGGCGGAAATGAGTAGAGCGGGGATACCAGTACCACCAGGGTTTACAATAACTACTGATGTTTGCCATCTCTATTATGAAAACGGGATGGAGATTCCTAAAGCTATTGATAAGGATCTCGAGAAATATATAGCCATGATTGAAAAATCCGTCGGCAAGAAATTTGGTGATCCAAATGATCCTTTGCTGGTGTCGGTACGCTCAGGGGCTAAGTTCTCAATGCCAGGCATGATGGACACAGTGCTAAATCTTGGCTTAAATCAGGAGACGATGGAAGGACTGGCTGCTAAAAGTGGGAATATGCGTTTTGCGCTGGATAATTATCGTCGTTTTATATCTATGTTCGGTAATGTGGTGCTAGGTATTGATAAAGAGCTCTTCGAGAAAGTAATCACAAAGAAGAAGGCTGACAAGCGCATTAAGCAGGACAGTTCTCTTCAGGAAGTTGACCTGAAGGATATCATTAAGAAATTTAAACAAATCTGCAAACGTAAATCGGGGGAAGTGTTTCCTGATGATCCTTATGTCCAGCTGCGAATGTCACGCGATGCTGTTTTCCGCAGTTGGAACAACCCTCGTGCTATTTCTTACCGTCGTATGCACGATATTTCATCTAAGCTGGGAACTGCTGTGAATGTTCAATCTATGGTGTATGGCAATATGGGTAACACAAGTGCTACGGGAGTTGGTTTTACTCGCAATCCCGCCACAGGGGAGAAGGAATTCTATGGTGAGTACCTGATCAACGCCCAGGGAGAAGATGTAGTAGCCGGTGTTCGTACACCCCAGCCGATTATCAAATTGGAAAAGGAGATGCCAAAGGTTTTCAAGCAGCTTAAGGAAATCACTGCCAGGTTGGAAAAACACTATCGTGATGTACAGGACTTTGAGTTCACTGTTCAGGATTCCGAGCTTTACATGTTGCAAACCCGCAGTGGGAAACGCACTGTACAGGCTGCTCTAAAAATTTCGGTGGATATGGTCCATGAGAAGCTGATTACAAAAGAGGAAGCGCTTCTGAGAATTGACCCTCAGCAACTAGATCAACTTCTTCACCCAAGTCTTGATTCAAATGCTAAATATGATATTTTGGCTAAAGGATTACCAGCATCACCTGGAGCAGCTAGTGGGAAAGTCTATTTTACTGCTGAGGATGTTGTTAAGCATTCCGGTAAGGTGTCCACTATCCTTGTCCGCGAAGAGACCAATCCGGATGATATTGAAGGTATGAATGTAGCAGCAGGTATTCTTACTGCTCGCGGTGGAATGACCTCTCACGCTGCAGTTGTAGCTCGTGGTATGGGCAAATGTTGTGTCTCCGGAGCGGAAGCTCTCAGAGTTTCACCAAAGAAGAAGCGGCTACAGGTAGGGAAACTGATCATCAAGGAAGGTGAGGTAATCACCTTAAATGGAACTACCGGAGATGTGATTCTTGGGAGTGTACCCACTATCGAGCCGGAGTTGTCTGGTGAGTTCTCTGAGTATATGGAATGGGCTGACAAAATTCGTACTCTCAACGTACGCACCAACGCCGACACTCCGCGTGATTGTCTTCAGGCTTTGAAATTCGGAGCTGAGGGAATAGGACTGTGTCGTACGGAACACATGTTCTTTGCTGAAGACCGCATTCCCATTGTGCAGGATATGATTCTTGCTGATTCTGCCGAGGAAAGACAGGAAGCCCTCGACAAGTTGCTAAAGTTTCAGAAGAAAGATTTTAAAGCTATCTTTGAGGCTATGAAGGGGAAACCGGTTACAATTCGGACCCTTGATCCGCCTCTTCACGAATTCCTCCCAAGAAGGGAAGAGGTTGAGGCGAAAATAGCCTCCCTGGATAAAATCGACGACGAATACGAGATTAAACTGGAGAAACTTCAAAAAGTAATCCAACGTTTGGAGGAACTCCATGAACTCAACCCTATGTTGGGACATCGAGGTTGTCGGCTTGGCATTGTTTATCCGGAGATTACGGAGATGCAGGTTCGCTCTATAATAATGGCAGCTTGTGATCTTGCTAAAGCTAAGAAGGTGGTGAAACCTGAGATCATGATTCCGCTGGTGGGACATGTAAACGAATTCAAGAACCAAAAGGAAGTTGTCGAGCGTGTAGCTAACGAAATCATTTCCAAACACAAGAAAATTAAGTTGGATTACAAAATTGGAACTATGATCGAGATACCACGAGCTGCGCTTACTGCTGATGAAATTGGCGCTGAAGCGGATTTCTTTAGTTTCGGAACCAACGATCTGACCCAGATGACAATGGGTTTCTCACGTGATGATGCCGGCAAGTTTCTGCCATATTACATCAAGCACGAAATTCTTCCTCGAGATCCGTTTGTGTCGATTGATCAGAGTGGTGTCGGTCAATTGGTGCGTATAGCTAAGGAGAAGGGACGTTCTGTCAAGCCGAATCTTAAGCTTGGTATATGCGGTGAACATGGTGGCGACCCGGTTTCTGTTACTTTTTGTGACGAAATTGGTCTTGACTATGTGTCCTGTTCGCCTTACAGGGTGCCTATTGCACGTTTGGCCGCTGCTCAGGCAACGTTACATAGGAAAAAAAGAGGAAAGGGTCGAACAGGTACAGAGTAAATCGAATATGTTTGTTTGACTTTTTTATAGATGGCGTAGCAATTTTCTATTGCGCACAACTCCCTGATAGGAAATGTGCAGATAAGAAAAATTGAATATTTAATGAGGTATTTATCTTCTGAATATGGTGTGTCGTCAAGGTCTAATTTAATGACTTGCCTATTAGAGAGTAGAGTAAAATGAAAAACGCACTTGATGGAATATTCAAACCAAAGTCGGTAGCTGTTATTGGTGCTTCAAGCCGAAAAGGCAGCATTGGCCGTGAAACGTTGCATAATATCCTGTTAGCAGAGTACAAAGGTAAAGTGTTCCCAGTAAACCCTAAAGCCTCTGTTATTCACTCAATCAAATCGTACTCGACTATTTTGGATGTTCCCGATGCGGTCGATCTGGCTATTGTAATCGTGCCGAAAAGGGAAGTTAAGGAGGTAGCTCGGCAGTGTGGGGAAAAAGGAGTTAAGGGGTTGGTTGTTATCTCCGCCGGTTTTTCTGAGATTGGAGCGGATGGGAAAAAGTTAGAAGAGGAAGTTCTCAATGTAGTACAGAATTATGAGATGCGAATGATAGGGCCGAACTGTTTCGGTGTTGTTAACACCGATCCAAAAGTAAACTTAAATGCTACTTTCGGAAAGATATTCCCACGTGTGGGACGCGTCGGATTTATTACACAATCAGGGGCAATGGGTGAAGCTATTATGAATACTGCTCGCCTGTTGGGTATTGGATTCTCTCTTGTTGCATCGATTGGTAATAAAGCCGATATATCGTCAAATGACATTCTTGAATACTTCAAAGATGACTCACAGACCGATATCGTATTACTCTATCTGGAAAACTTTGGTAATCCGCGCAACTTTACAAAGATTGCCCGTGAAGTTTCCCGATTTAAACCAATTGTGGCAGTGAAATCGGGACGTACTTTACTTGGTGCCAAAGCTGCCTCGTCGCATACTGGAGCCCTTGCCGGACTGGATGTTGGTGTAGATGCATTGTTTGATCAGGCTGGTGTTATGCGAGTCGATACCGTCGAGGAGCTGTTTGATGTTGCCAGAGCTTTATCAATGCAGCCTATTCCCAAGAGTAATAGGGTAGTGGTGGTTACCAATGCTGGAGGTCCGGGAATACTGGCCACTGATGCACTCATTAATAATGGTATGGAAATGCCTGCGCTATCAGCAACGACCGTTAAAGAACTCAAAAAGTTTATCTCTGCAGATGCATCGTTTTCTAATCCCATGGATATGGTAGCTGGAGCGGGGCCAAAAGAGTTTAAGATGACTCTGGATGCTGTCAAAGAAGACAATAGATATGATACCATCTTTCCAATTTTTGTACCTCCTGTTACTATAGATGAACTCGAAGTAGCCAAGCATATCCACGAGTCGATAGGTGACTGCAAAAAAACCGTTCTGGTCTGCTTTATGGGAGCTGGATTTAGTTCACCAGGCATTGAGTATCTAAAAAAGCATGGTATACCGGTTTATATCTTTCCGGAAGCAGTTGCAAAAACTCTGCAGACTATCGAAAACTATCGTCAGCGAATTATTGCATCCTTAGGTAAAATTAAGACATTTAAGGTTGACTCCGATACCGTTAAGCGGATTGTTGACGATACAATTGCCGCGGGGAAAGATGCTATTGTCGGTGAAGAAGCAATTGAAATTTTAAATGCCTATGGTATACCTGCTGCTGGTTATCAGTACGCTTTAAACAGCAAGGAGGCGGTAGATGTTGCCAACGCAATGGGTTATCCCGTAGTGATGAAAATTAACACTCCCTCTATTCTTCACAAAACAGAAAAGGGTGCGGTTATGATTGATCTCCGCACCGACAAGGAAGTCAGGTCAGCCTTTACTGAACTTAAGGGAAGGGTAAAGGAAGAATTGAAATCAGGGGATAAGTTTACTGTTGCTATGCAACAACATATTTCCGGCGGTATTGAAACTGTCATGGGAATGATGTGTGATCCTTCCTTTGGACCATTGATTATGTTTGGACTCGGTGGAATTTATGTGGAGGTTATGAAGGACGTATCTTTCCGTATTAACCCTTTGACTACAGTTCACGCTCACGAAATGGTAAAATCGTTGCGATCTTATCCTTTGCTGCAAGGCTATCGAGGAGCTCCTCCGGTAGACATTGCCACTGTTGAGGAAACACTTCTGCGTCTGTCGCAGTTGGTTAAAGACTTCTACTGCTTCTGTGAAGTAGATATCAATCCTTTTATCGCTTCACCAGATAAGGAGAAGTGTAAAGCTGTTGACGCTCGATTCCTGCTTCGCTGCTAAATATCCACAAAGGACGCTGATAACCACCTGATATATGAATAAGGTCCTCTGTTGGAGGACCTTAACTGTTTTCTACGGTGACCAGAGGAACTTATCAAAATCAATTGCGTCGTCGGTATTAAAAACTATACCCTCATTTTCCAGAAGTGACCTTTGCAGCTCATATCCACATCCACGATCCAGAGAGATATGTCCCTGACGGTTAACAACCCGGTACCAGGGTAGACCTTCTTTCCTCGAAGATGAATGCAACACACGAGCCACTTGCCGCGCTCCCCGTGGATTTCCGCTCAGTGCTGCAATTTGCCCGTAAGTGGCTACTTTTCCCAGTGGAATTTTTAATATGATCTTTATTGCTTTCTGATGAAACGAATCAACCATTGATTATCTTCTGATTGGTAATATAAAAAAGTGGTGATGCCGCTTGCTTAAAAAATCCATACCTGATAAATAGTCGAGATTTACTTCACTATTTACATCAGTTTCATATTGTCTATAAGGCGAACGCCATGGATTATCACTGCCAATGAACAGATAGTTCCCTTAGCAATCTTCTTAACTGGTCGAAGAGTTGAGAATTCGTTGAAAGCTATGTAGTCAATTCCCGCCGTGGAACACGTTGCCTTGATTACCGCTCTCATTTCTTTTTCAATTTTTTCAGGACTAGTAATACCGGCCTTTACCATATCCCGAGCGCTCCGAAGCGCATAGTAAAGACATAAAGCATCAGAACGTTGTTCATTATCGAAAAAAGCGTTGCGCGATGACATAGCGAATCCTTCTGGCTCGCGTACTGTAGGAGCAATAATGAACTTAATCGGATATCCAAGATCGGTTGTCATTTGTCGGAGTACAACTGCCTGTTGGAAGTCTTTCATCCCGAATACTACTACGTCCGGACGGCATATATTATACAGTTTGGTTACAACTGTGGTTACACCGCGGAAATGCGTTGGGCGGCTGGTTCCTTCCAGGGTTCGGGTTAGTTCTTCAACTGTTACGTATGTCTGGTAATCGTCCGGATAGATATCGATAGCTTTTGGGATAAAGACTATATCCCCGCCCGATAGACGAATTTTCTCTATATCATTCTTTTCATTACGAGGATAACTACTAAAGTCCTCTCCCGGAGCAAACTGGGTCGGGTTGACAAATATGCTAACGATGACCACATCTGCTTTTTGGGCTGCGCGACGGATAAGTGATAGGTGCCCTTCATGAAGACTGCCCATGGTTGGCACCAAACCGATTGTTTTTCCTTCACCGGTAATCTGGCGTGCCATACGCTGCATGCTCTTTATTGAGCGAATAATTTTCATGCCAACAGGTATAAGCGATTACACTACGTGCGTCAAGAGTGCAAATAGTTTCTTTATCCAAAAGGTGGAGATGAAATTAATCTGTCTTGCAGAAGAAGAATACGATGATGACTTATGCATTACCTCGAATAGTCTCAATTGTCTGGATGAGTTTGTTCATTTCTAATTCACTTTTCTAAATAGAAAATAGATATATGCTGCGCATGTAGCAAATCATTTTACTTGAGGGAGTCTCTGATTATCAGGTCATGATCAAAAGCCAATGACATGTTGAGATAATCACTTGTTCTGATTACCCTCGCTGCGTCTGTGTCTGCTTGCAATTCCCCTCCAACTGGTGTGGCACGGAAAACAATTGACACGGTGTGACCTCGCGGATCACGTTTTGGGTCCGAGTATACTCCAACCAGATAATCGAGCTTTATATCCAGGCCGGTTTCTTCTTTAGCTTCACGCACTGCCGCCTGCTCGACTGTTTCGCCAATCTCCACTCCACCACCGGGAAGCGCCCAAGTGCCTTTAAAAGGTTCCACACCACGCTCAATAAGTACAACATCTCCGTTGGAGTACACAATGACAGTATCCACCGCTAGTGTTGGGCTGGCCATAGCAAATCCTCCAGTTGACTCAAATGCAATTACAGTAGTTGTTCCTGAGTTGATTTTTTTAGGGACAATTACTGTTTTGAAAAGGCTATTCCATTTATTCCAATCTATCCATGAATTCCGACATAGCCTTGAAGAAAGAATCCGACATAGCCGATACAGATTGATCAACGAGGTCATTAATCTTAAGACTATTTCCTCCAACCGTTCCGATGCGATAACAGGGGACATTATGCTCTTTGAAAAGTTCTTCAATCTTTAAGACGTCTTCAGGGATACAACTGATAATCACGCGAGATTGCGTTTCGCCAAACAGGAGAGCATCAGGGCGTACGCTATCATCTAATTGTATGGTTGCTCCGATCTGATAATCCAGATTTGATATACAGCTTTCAGCTAAAGTAACAGCCAAACCGCCATCACTAACATCGTGTGCTGATTTTATTAAACCTGATTGAATCGCTTTTAATAAAGCGTCCTGTGTTTTTTTCTCAGAAGCCAGATCAAGTGGAGGAACAGGTCCCCGGTTTTGCCTGTAAACAGTGTGGAGATATTCCGATGCTCCCAGGTGTTCAGTATTATCCCCTAGTAAAAATATTACATCATTCTCTTCTTTGAACCACTGAGTTGTGATGTGGTTGACGTCTTCAACCAAGCCTATCATGCCGATAGTGGGAGTGGGGAATACAGCTCGTTCGGGGTCTTCGTTGTAGAACGAGACATTACCACCGGTAACAGGAGTGTCAAAAACACGACATGCCTCACCCATTCCAGCTACAGCCTCGGAGAATCCATAATATATTTCAGGCTTGTAAGGGTTGCCGAAATTCAAGCAGTTAGTAATGGCTAAAGGATGCCCTCCGGAACAAACTATATTTCGAGCAGCTTCCGCTACTGCACTCTCTGCACCAAGACGCGGATCGATATAACAGTAGCGGCCATTACAGTCGGTGACCATAGCCAGGGCCTTGCGTGTTTTTCTGATCCGCAAAACAGCCGCATCCGAACCCGGTCCAACAGCGGTGTTGGTGCGGACCATAGAATCGTACTGATCGTAAACCCAACCTTTATTGCAGATATTGGGGGCGGCCAGCATGGTCAACAAGTCAGCATTCCAGTCGCGATCAAGTGAATAATCCGCTATGTTGAACTTAACGATATCATCCATGTAAGCAGGTCGTTTTGTCTCCCTATGATAAACCGGCGCATCACCGCCAAGCACAAGAGATCTGGAAGGTACCTGAGATACAACTTCACCGTGCAGCTTAACTGTGAAAAGACCATCGGAAGTTACTTTGCCAATTATGGTTGAGTCCAGCCCCCACTTGTCAAACACTTCGCGCACAGCTTCTTCCTTGCCCTTTTTAACGCACACCAGCATGCGTTCCTGTGATTCGGAAAGAAGTGTCTCATACGGTATCATCCCCGGTTCGCGAACGGGGACTTTGTCGATGTCTATCTCGACGCCCGCTTCTCCTTTAGCAGACATCTCTGAGCAGGAGCAAGTAATTCCTGCAGCTCCCATGTCCTGAATGCCTACCGCAAGTCCCTTCTTAATTATTTCCAGTGTAGCTTCGACTAACAGCTTCTCCGTAAATGGGTCCCCGACCTGTACCGAGGAACGCTTCTCTTCTGATTCTTTGCTGAGTTCTTCGGATGCGAATGTCGCTCCGTGGATGCCATCACGTCCGGTCTTGGAGCCAACTATCATAACCGGGTTTCCCTCGCCTTTAGCCACAGCTGAGATTATGCCATCCGTTTTGACAATTCCCACCGCCATAGCGTTGATGAGTGGATTTCCAGTGTATGCTTCATCAAAGTATACTTCACCAGCCACCGTGGGAACGCCAAACGAATTGCCATAGTCGCCGATTCCTCGTACGACGCCATCGACCAGATAGCGTACGCGAGGATTGTCGGGTGAGCCAAAACGCAGCGAGTTGAGCGAAGCAATCGGTCGGGCGCCCATAGTAAAGATATCGCGCAGAATGCCGCCGACACCAGTTGCCGCACCCTGGTACGGCTCCACTGCTGATGGATGGTTATGTGATTCAATTTTGAAAACAACTGCGAGTCCATCGCCTATATCTACCGCTCCTGCGTTTTCCTCGCCTGTCTCAGTTAGCAGGTTCTTACCTTCACGAGGGAGCGTCTTCAGCAAAGCGATTGAGTTCTTATATGAACAATGTTCCGACCACATTACCGAGAATAATCCCAGTTCCGTGTAATTCGGTTCTCGTCCGAGGATTTCTTTTATGCGTGCGTATTCTTCTTCGTTTAGTCCGTGTGCTGCTACCATTTCAGGCGTTACCAGCGGCTGTTCGTAGGCTCTATCCACGATTCCTCCTTCAGTTTGAAGAAGTGAATATAATGGTGAATGTAACTGTGGTCAACGATGAGTAACATGCAAAAAAATAGGAGTCATCGTCCTGATGACTCCTTCAATCCCCACCAAGTGAAATAACCCTTCACCGCCATTCTTGCTATGAATGATCTTTATTCCACGTATAATAAAGCAACAATATACATGCCAGAATGCCGCATCATTTCAATGTTGTGTTTAAGAGCATAAGCCACAATTAGTTGCAAGGTTGCTTCTCTATATGTTATGGAAGTATGAGAGATAAAAACGCATATCCTGCGCCAGATATAATTTGCTAATAAGTCGCTATTGAAATGTAAGACTTTATGTTACATCACATTAACTAAACATAACGATACAATTGTTTTTCCTGCTGATTCTTGCGCTTTTAAGCAATAAGCAGTTGCTGCGTCTTTATTTTCGGTGAGGAAGATGGACACATGTTCCGTGAAGGTCATGTGCAGCTTCCATCAATGACTCTGAAATAACCGGATGGCCAAAGATTAAGTCCCCTAGTTGCTTAACAGTTATTCCTTGACGAATTGCCAATGCTGCTGTGTGGATGATTTCTGTCGCATGTGTTCCCATAATGTGCACTCCTAGAAGTTGATCATTATCTTCGTCTCCGATCACCTTAACCTCGCCGGAAATCTCATCTTCCGCATGAGCTTTGCCAAGAGCACGCAACGGAAACCTTCCAACTGTAATTTTGTATTTCTTTGCGGCTGCTGCTTCACTTAGACCAACCGAAGCTACCTCGGGATGAGTGAATATCACCGAAGGTACACCCAGATAGTTTTTCTCGGCTTGGCCACCCAGGGCATTGTCGATAGCTACTTCGCCATCATGAACGGCTGTGTACGCCAAGAGCATTTCACCACGAACATCACCGATGGCGTAGATATTGTCGATATTGGTACGCATGTGGTTATCAGTTTTGATAGCCCCGTTCTTGTTCAGTTCCACCCCAATATTCTCAAGACCGAGGTCTTCTGTATTGAAAGCTCGTCCCACCGCTACAAAAGTTTGTTCTGTTTCGATTGTTTTCCCGTTAGATAATTCAGCCTGTACACTTCCAGGCCCGGCAACTAGTGAATTGATGGTTGTCCCTGTGTGCAGCTTAACTTTAAGCTTCTTCAACTCGCGTTGGATCAAGCGCGCAGAGTCGGAATCCTCAAGTGGCAGCGCTTGCTGAAGCATCTCCACTACCGTAACCTGTACGCCGAGCATTGCTAGCATAAAGGCCCATTCACAACCAATCACACCAGCTCCAACAATCAAAATCGATTTGGGAAGTTTCTGCAATTCGAACATATGATCGGAATTGAGTACTTTTTTTCCATCAATTGACAGCCCCGGAAGATCACGAGAGCGTGAGCCTGTGGCGATGATGATATCCTCAGTATCAAGAACAGTCTCTGTACCGTCAGCAACAGATACAGACACTTTATTATGGTCGAGCAATCTGCCGCGTCCTTTGATATATGTTACCCCGTGAGAATCAAACAGCTTCTCTATGCCCCCGACCAACATATTTACAATGTGATTTTTTCGCTCTATCATTACCGGCCAATCATAAGAAGGAGGGGTCTCTATATTAATTCCCAATGTGCTGGCGTTTTTGATTTTGTGATATAGAGTAGCCGAGGCTATCAGAGTTTTGGAGGGAATGCATCCTCTATTGAGACAGACTCCTCCGAGTCGATCAGTCTCTACCACTGCAACTTTGGCGCCTTTTATTGAGGCTCTTATCGCAGCGGTGTAGCCACCTGGTCCGCCTCCGATAATTACAATATCATATGGTTTTATCAACAGACCTCCATCCACTCGGATAATAGTACATTTGGTTTTAATTTATAAATTTCTTCCCAAGGGGCAATAGGAATGAACAAAAAAAGACCGGCCTATTTCGGCCGGCCAGTTTGTTTTCAGACTAGGTTACAGTCCAGCGGTGAACGTTACAATCACGCGCATGGAATCAATATGTACATTAGTGTTGTCAGCCCCGCCGGCTTCCATGGCAAAGATACGTAACGACCCGCTCTCAACGTAGCTCTTAAGTTTGTCTATACCTTTAAGATAAGTAAAGGATTGTCCGTACGTTATATATGTTTTAGCACTGTCTGGCAGTGGGATATCGTCAAGTATCAGCGTGGCTTTATTCTCAACCTCACTCCGTGAAGTAAGATGATTCAAACCGGAACCCACATAAGTAGCATAGACCCGATAGGTTTTTTCAGTATCGGTATTGTTAGTAGCCCAAAGCTCAAAACCAACCAAATCAATATCCTTAAGATATTCTCTATGATCCTTCCATTCGGAGGCATCGGTCATATCAACCTGACCATAGAAAAAATTGCCAGTCCAAGTCAGAGTTTCATTTTCGGCGAGCTTGAACGAAATCACCCAGGTGCCGCTGATTACTCCGCAGGCCAGAAACAAGAGGACTGCCGCTACGCCAAACACACCCAGTTTTTTACTGATTGTCTTCATGCAGTCATCCCTCATTTACCAAAATAAAAGTTAATGCCAGCAGTTACGGCTCCGGACTTCTTTGTACCGCCACCATCAGTTGATATAACCGCAACATGACCTCGGAAATCTAACCCTACTTTTGAAGCCACACCTATCTCGACACCAAAACCAGTTGACCAGCCTGTGTTCTTGTTTTCAGTTCCAACCTGATCAAGGCTGGTAGCATAGTAGCCAATTCCAAAAAGACCATACGGTTTGACACCAACGCCTCCGAATGATCCACCTAAAACGGCATCAAGACAATAAGCGGTTACTTTTGCTCCTTCCAGGTCGGAAGTGAAATCATCAAACTCTGGGTTACCGTAACGTGTGAAGTTTAGTCCTGGTTCTATCACTATTATAGGCAAGAGCTTAATTCGCGCTTTGAATCCAAAAACAGAGCCTTGTTTCTGATCCTGTTGAGCGATAGGGAATTCTAATCCCCCACTCACTCCTGCTCCCAAACCAATCATTCCAGCATGAGCCGATGGCATCAGAAAACACATCAACAGGATTGAGATTAACCCTACCCTCATCGTACCTCCATCATGTTCTCTCTAAATCATATATACAATAACAGATTAGAGTAGCGGCTGTCAAGTAGATACTC
>Ga0164318_10000798_pt1 | contig 25873 bp, 20 predicted proteins | sample GuaBasSedimGuay9_FD_113734 | JGI IMG/M metagenome (GOLD analysis project Ga0164318, IMG submission 113734) | Subseafloor sediment microbial communities from Guaymas Basin, Gulf of California, Mexico - Guay9, Core 4571-4, 0-3 cm | ecosystem: Environmental > Aquatic > Marine > Hydrothermal vents...
ATTTATTATATGAAAGAAGTAATGAATTTTATTCCTAAAAATCTTGACTTTGAGGCAGTAGTAGGTAAAATAGATATTTCATATTTAGCACCATTATTTTTATACGACAATGTATGGGTTTATACAAGATGTAGTAAAATAGGGTCCAAAAGTTATGACTTAGAAAGTTATATTATAAAAAAGAAAGACGGAAAAGAAATAATAGCATCAAAGGCAGTAGTTACCTTAGTTTCTTATAATCTGGAAAAAGGAATAAGCAAAAAGAATAATCCTGAAATGATAGAGTTGATGAGGGATTATGAGGGAATTTTTTGATTTAGCCTTAACGTCTATGTAAATTACTTAGGCTGATTTCAACAAATAATTCAAACAAACAAGAAAACAATTACCTTTGCCACATAATTGGTTCCCAAGAATTCTTGGGCTAAGAGGGAATTAGGTGAAAATCCTAAACAGTACCCGCTGCTGTAAGCTCTTTTTTATCATAATCTTTTGTCCACTTTCGGTTCCAAAACCGATGGGAAGGCGATTATGGTTTGGAGTAAGTCAGAAGACCTACCAGTTTTAACACAAATGCTTTCGGGATAAAAGCGTGAATTTGTTTTATTACATTTTCTGGTTTCCCGTAAGTTTTGAGGATTTATTTATTATTTATTTATCGATGCTTTTTGCATCAAAACCTTAAAATTTACATTTTTATGAAAAAAGTTTTACTTATTGTACTTGTATCTTTTGCAAGTATTTTTGTGGCAAATGCCCAAACTCTTTCAAGTACTTCATCTTTTGAAGACTTAAGTTTACCAACAGATAGTTTCTGGAATGGATCTGATGCTTCTGGTAGTTTTTCTAGTGGTTTTGTAACTTATTACAACAGTTATAATTCATCTTATTCTTCATGGGGAGGATTTGCATACTCTTCAAAAACAGATACTCTTACCACAGGTTTTAGTAATATGTATTCTAGTATTACGGGTGGAGGATACAATTCTGACACATATGGAGTAGCTTATTGGAGTGCTTATAGCGGTCCTGTGGCAGTAGCTATTAATCCTATTGCTACAAGTATTCCAGTGAGTGGGTTTTATATTACTAATAATACATACGCTTACCTAAGTATGAAAGATGGTGATGCTTATGCAAAGAAATTTGGTGGTACAACAGGAAATGATACTGATTGGTTTATGCTTACTATTTCTGGTTTTAAGAATGGTATACTTACGGATACAGTTAATTTCTTTTTGGCAGATTTTCGTTTTGCCGACAATACTAAAGATTATATTATTAAAGATTGGACTTATGTAAATTTAACTAAACTTGGAGCAATAGATTCAATGAGTTTTACTCTAAGTAGTAGCGATGTTGGTACTTATGGAATGAATACACCAGCATATTTTTGCATTGATGATATGAGCAGTCTTTATGATGTTAGTATTGTAAAAATTGAGAAAGCAAGTATTTTGAATGTTTATCCAAATCCTGCTAGTAGTAATATTAATTTGAAAGGAATAGCTGAATCTCAAGCACAAATTAATATTTTTAATATGCAAGGTGTTTTAGTTTCTAGTTTTAATGTGGAGAAAGGAAGCATTAACGAAAGAATAGATATTCAGAATTTAAGTTCAGGAGTTTATTTTATGCAATTTACTACTGATACTGAAATGGTTCAAAAGAAATTTATTAAAGAATAATTTTAATTTTTTGTACAGCCTTAGTAATTTAAATACGGGAAATTATTAAGGCTGTTTTATATTAAAAAGTATGTTTAAGGCTGTTTTTCTAAGTTTAATTATTTGGTTTTCTATTCAAATTAAAGCACAATATGCACCATCTGTTGGACAAGTTGGAAGCACCGCTATTTATAAAGATAGTAGTATAATTCACAATTGGGCAATAACTTGTAATGTGGAAAGAGGATGGATAAATGTAGCAGATACTAGTCTTGGAAAAGCTACTAATGGCAATTCAGAGAACGCATTACAGATTGCAGATAATTCAACCATAAGTCTTGGTGATGGGGGAATAGCAACTCTAAATTTTATATATCCAATTGTTAATGGCCCATCTTGGGATTTTGTGATTTTCGAAAATGCGTTTGATGATTTTTTTCTTGAGTTAGCTTTTGTAGAAGTTAGTAGCGATGGAGTTAATTTCTTTAGATTTCCTGCCCATTCACTTACTCAAACTGATACCCAAATAACAACTTTTGGTACTCTTAATACTACAGAAATAAATAATCTTGCTGGAAAATATAGGGGAGGCTATGGAACACCTTTCGACTTGAGTGAGTTGCCATCATATACGGCTTTGAATATTCAGCAGATTACACATATTAGAATAATAGATGTTGTTGGGAGTATTGATACTGCTTATGGAACTACTGATACTGCTGGAAATATGATTAACGATCCTTTTCCTACTCCTTTTGCTTCATCAGGTTTTGATTTGGATGCTGTTGGAGTAATTCATCAAGTGGTAGGATTTAATAAAGCTAATAATACGGAAAGAAATATCATAAATATATATCCAAATCCTGCCAATAATTATATTAATATTAATACCCAGCAAGCAGGGAATTTAATAATTATTTCTCAATTAGGAAATATTGTTTATAAAGGAAATGCAGAAAAAGGAATAAATAAAATAGACATTTCCAACTTAAATAATGGTCTGTTTTTGATAAAGGTTAATGGTGAAATAAGAAAATTTATCAAGTATTAAAAATAGTGTTTCCAATCTCATAAGCTTTAAATAATGCTTCCTGATTTACCTTAGTTTCTTCACCATATTTCTTAGCAAAGCTCAATAAATTTGCTGTATCAAGATTTCCCATAAGAGCTTTTCCACTCATAGGACAGCCCCCAAAACCACCCAATACACTATCAAAACTCCGACAGCCATTTTCGTAAGCAGCGGATAGTTTTTCTTCCCAATTATTGGGTAAAGTATGAAGGTGAGCACTAGGATTAAGATTAGGGAATTCTTTATTTATAAGTGTGAAACTATCAGCAATATCTCTAATATGTCCATCGCCGGTAGTATCGGCAAGTAGGATTTCTTTAACACCCATATTTAATAACTTATCAATCCAGTGAGCTAATAAATCGGGACTCCATTTGTCGCCATAAGGATTCCCAAAGGCCATTGCAATATACAATTTTAGACTTTTATTCTTTTGCTCGCATAGGTTTAAAATATTATCAATGGTAAGTTGTGATTTATTAAAGTTAGAGTTAATGTTTTTCTTTAAGAATATTTCAGAAATAGAAAAAGGAAAAGCAACAGCATCAATTTTACCATGTTTAAAAGCTCTTTGTGCACCACTAAAACTACCTATGGTTGCAATTATTTTAGTATTGTTGTTTTCATTTAGTTGTTCTATTACTTCAGCGCTATCTTTTAATTGAGGAATAGCTTTTGGAGATACAAAACTCCCAAAATCAAGCATATCAAATCCTACATCAAGTAGAGAATTTATATATTTAATTTTTTGTTCTGTAGGGATAAACTTCGATATTCCTTGCAATGCATCTCTAGGGGTTTCTAATATTTTAATCATCCCTGCAAAAGTAACAAATAAAGGCAGTAAAAATAATTACTAATAAATTAACAAATCTTACGAATAAAATAAATATTTAACATTATACATAGTTATAAATAATTTTAATATATTTGTATCAAATATTTAACATTAAAACAATTATGGTAACAATTAGTGAATCAGTAAGTGACATAGTAAGAAGAAAGCCTTTTTTAGAGGAAGCTCTTGCGTCAGGATTAATAAACCTATCTTCATTGGCTCGTGAAATACATTCTGAAGTTTGTCAAAGACTTGATAAGGATGTAAAACATGGGGCAATAGTGATGGCTCTTAAGAGATTAAAGCCAACCATTAATTTTCAAATTAATTTAAGAATAAAGAAAGTAGTAGAGCTTATGGGTGATATAACAGTTAGGTCGAATTTGGCTGACTATACATATCGCAATTCTTCTTCTTTAACTTCCTGTCAAACGAGGTTATTAGATATTATTAGCACACGAAAGGAAATATTTTATGCTTTCTCACAAGGGATTTATGAAACAACACTTGTACTTAGTGATGTAATAGGTGAAGAAATAGATGAGATATTTAAAGATGAATATTTAACATATAAATTTTCAGATTTATCATCAATTACTATTAAACTTCCAGAAGAAAACGCTCAGGTATTTGGTGTTTACTATCATATACTTAAGAAGTTAGCATACGAAGGAATTAATATTTTAGAAATTATTTCTACTACTCATGAGTTTACAGTTATTGTTAATGACGAAGATGTAGATGCTGCATTCTCAGTACTTAAAAGACTTAAGCATGAGAAATTTTAGATAACAAAAGAAATTTTAGAATTGATATAAAACCCGCTAATTAGGCGGGTTTTCTGTTTCATCATCTTCATCATCCCATTCAATACTGAATCCTTCTTCAGTTTTTGGAACATCTTCTTTTTCCAACTTTTTCAAAGCTTTAATGGAATCATTTTTTCTTTTTTGCTGTTCCTTTTTAAACCAGCCAAATTCTTTATTTAATGCGTCTTTTAGGCTGTTTTTCTCATCATTCAAATCTTCTTTTATTTTTTTCCCTAGCCCAGATTTGTCATATTTTACTTCAAAATCATCCCCTTTTCCAATAATGGTAAAGAATAATTTACTTCTATTGTTTCCATCATTTTCAATTTCTCCAAATTCAGAAGTCAGAGTTTTGTGGTATTTTTCTCCCATTACCTCAGAGAGCAATACATTAAAATGATATTCGTAAACATTATCAAAAGTATGAGTTCCACTAATATTAACATTCATTTTATCAGAATTAATATCCATATTTGGAATAGTTAAAATGGAATTTTTAATACTAATATTATTCTTTATCGTTTTAAATTTAATAGTAGAAAAGTCATCAATTTTAGTATATGATTTTAATGCATTTAATGATTTAAGATTTCTTAATACACCATCATTTATAAATATATTGGCATTTAATTCTATGCTGTTACTATTTGAGTTCCAGTCTTTGTCAAAGTCTAGATTAAGAATAAAATTAGACGTAAGATCACCATTAATATTTTTGTGAGTAATAATAGATTGGTTAAAATTATTAAAATTTTGAAATAAATTATCAATATCAATATTTGTAACTTTTCCTTGGCTTTTTATATTGTAAAGTTCTTGTTTTGTCCCATCAATAAAAACATCTGCTTTAATATTACCGTTGAACGATTGGAGGTTTATATTTCGCAAACTAATTCTACGATTCGACATAGAAAAAAGACCTTTTGCTTTTTGTGCTGATAAATCACCGTAATAAAATTGATCAAAGGAAAAACCTATATTAACAATTAACTTATCTGAAAATCTAGAGTCTTTACTTTTGCTACTAGGAAGAGATTGCATAATTTGATTATAAGATATTTCATTGGCAGAAATATTAGCTTTAATAATCATACTTTTGTTTTGAGAGTTAAAAATTGAAAAAGGGAGATTTATTATTCTAAGTCTTCCTTTTAGAATAGTGTTTTCTGATAATAGCTTGAAGGATTGAATATGTAAATTATCATTATTTAGACTTCCTTGGCAGTATATTGAATCATATTTTGTTTTCGAGTTAATAAATGCAAAGCTGGCGGTACTTATATTAAAATGATTAGCCATTTTTAGATTCTTTATATCCCAATTATTACTATCGTTAAATGATAGGTTTAGACTAATATTGGTGCTAATATCTGCCTGGCCACTCAATTTTTCAATAGTATCAATTTTGATAATAGTTTTAAGAACTTGTAAATCTATAGTACTTGTAATATTTGTTTTAATGGCAGGTTTCCAAAAATTATTGATATATAATTCAGCTTTAATACTTCCAAGATTACTTTTAGTTACTAGATTCTTAATTTGTAATTTAGAAGATTTTAAATTATGATTTTTCCCATTAGAATATTTTATTTTTGCTGATAGATTTTGAAAATCAAGTTCTTTATTAGGAACAAAAAAAGAAAAGTTATTTAAGATAATTGAAGCATTAACTAGAGGAATATATTTCCCTCCAATTTTCCCGTTAATATTAGTATTAATAGTAATTAAGCCATTTGGTTTATATTTTTCAAAAATTAACTTTCTGTCTTTTGGAAGGTTTTCAATAATTTTTTTAGCAGGTATATTACTAGCAATAAGCTTAGCGTTAATTCCAATATAATTCTCATGAATTGAAAGTTCTCCAGTAAGATTTAAAGGAACACCTTGATAAAGTAGTTGTCCTTTTTCTAGCTTATATAATCCAGTTTTAGGATCAATAATTAACTGAACATTTAAATTGAAATATTTATTTTTAAGAATACTTCTTCCTTTATTTTCATATTTTTCAAGAATATTTCTACCGCTTAAAGTAATATTAAATTTATCAGGAGTGAAAATTCCATTAAAAGAAGATTCAATAATATTAATAGATGCTTTTTGCCTAGTTCCTTTATTGGTATAATTGAAGATTGTATTACTAATTCTTACACTACTTAAGTTAAGAAAATAGCCGCTACTATCAGTGTTGTTAGAATTGAAAAAATTGAAATTAGAAATTCCATTTTTATTAATTATGTAATTAATTACGGCATTATCAATAACAATATTATCCAGGTTATAATCACCGTTAATAATATCAATAACATCAAAATTTAGAAATATTTTATCAGCTTTAATTATTGTAATAGAGTCTGAACCCTTACTAATAATATTTACCTTATTGAATTTTAATGAAGCTTTTGGAAATTGGCTAAATAGACTTAAATCTATATTTTCTACAACAATTTTCGTATTAATGCTTTTATTAATCTGCTTGATAGTAATATCCTTAATTTCATCCTCGTAGATATAAGCAAAGACAATCCCTAGAATAAAAACACTAAATATTATAATAGTAACATATAAGAAAATTCTTTTAAATAAATTCTTAGCTGTTTTAGCCATTATTTTTCCTCTTTATCAAAATCAATATAATCAACATCAACATCATCTTCCTCATCCATAATTTCAAGGAAAGGCTCTTTAAAGGCTTTAGTAGTAAGCCTTTTATCAAGAGTTAAAAGAAGAGAGGGAAGTAAAATTAAATTTGAGAACATTGCTGCTATAAGAGTAAATGAAATTAACTTACCTAGAGCTTCTGTGCCACCAAAAGAAGAAATCATAAAAACAGAAAATCCAACAAATAATACTATTGATGAGTAAATCATGGAATTTGCAGTCTCTTTAAGGGCATTGATAACAGACTGTTTAATGTTTGAATTATTGAGTTTTAATTCCATTCTATATCTTGAAAGAAAGTGAATGGTATTGTCTACGGAGATACCAAGAGCGATACTAAAAATAAGTATTGTAGAAGGCTTTAAAGGAATACCATAATATCCCATTAATGCGACAGTAAGCACCTGTGGTATAAGGTTAGGTATTAAAGCTATTACAACCATTTTTGATGAATTGAAAAGTAAGAACATAATACCACCAATAATAAAGATGGCCAATAAAAGGCTGTATAAAAGGTTGTTAACAAGGAAAGAAGTTCCTTCTAGAAAGACAACACTAGTACCAGTAAGGTAAACATTATATTTCTCAGGATTGAATATTTTATCAATCTTTGGTTGTAAATCAGCTCTAAGTGCTTGAATTTCTGGGCTACTAATATTTTTCATTTGCACAGTAATTCTTGTTACTTGCAAATTACTATCTACAAAAGAATTAATAAGAGTTCTTTTGTTTTGGCCCATGTTTTTGGGCAAATAGCTCATTACAAAATATTTTTCATTAGAGTTTAACAATTGATATTTTGCTGGGTCACCATTATAGTAAGCCTGTTTAGCTACTTTAACAACATCTGCAACAGATAGAGATTTTGAAAACACAGGATAAGTAGCTAAAGTGTCTTGAAGTTTTGCTATACGTTTTAGAGTTGCTGTTTTAAGAACACCTTTTGGCTTTTTAGTATCAATCATTATTTCAAAAGGAAGAATACCATTGAATTGTTTTTCAAGAAACATCATGTCTTTATACATTTTGCCATCTTGAGGAATATCGTCAACTACATTACCCGTTGTTTTTAGCTGCAACATTCCTATAATTCCAATTATTACAATTACAACTGTAACGATATATACTTTAGTCCTATTTAATAAAACTAAGTTCATAAGTTTATTAATGATGTTATGCAAACCCTTTCTTTCAAGATGTTTTAGATGCTTTAATTTAGGCTCAGAAACAAAGCTAAAGAATATTGGAATAAGAGTAATTGAAAGTACAAAAACCATCATAATGGAAAGAGCAGCTACAACACCAAACTCAACTAACAAACGGTTTCGAGTAATAATAAAAGCAGCAAAACCAACCGCTGTAGTAAGATTGGTAAGAAACATAGCGCCGCCAACACGATGAATCATTCTTGCAAGAGCTTTAGTTTTTTGTTTATGTGATTTGTATTCGCTATGATATTTGTTAAGAAGAAAGATATTATTCTCAACCACTAAAATAATAATAAGAGGAGGCAGAATACCAGTAAGAATAGTGATTTCAAAACCAAAGAGATGAATAAAGCCAATAACCCAAAGTACAGATACTACCATTACAATTAAAGGGAAGAAAACAGCCTTAAATGATCTAAAGAAAAGGAATAAGATAAAAGAGGCAATAAGCATTGTAAGTATAGTGAAAAGAAATAGCTCTGATTTTATCAGTGCTGATGTTTTGGTCCTAATATATGGTAAGCCAGAATAATGAACATCAATGTCACAAGTTTTTTGGTATTTATTAACCCTATTTTCAATATTTTCTAATAACTCAAAGCGCCTTTTACTGTTAATTATTTCTTTATCAAGGGTAATAGCCATTATTGTTGCAAAGGATTCTGTATTATAAAGACGACCTTTATAAAAAGGAAGACGTTCAATTTCGTTAAATAGGCTATCAAGTTCAGATTGTGATTGTGGTTTATGTTTAAAAATAGGCTTAATTATAAATTTTTTAAGGCTATCATTTTTTCTAAGTTCAAATATTTTTGATAATGAAATAACCGCTTCAACACCTTCAACACCTTCAAGGTTTTCTGCTAAATCGTACCAATAGTTAAAGTTTTTCAATTTCTTTATACTATCATCTTCAATGGCTAGGTATAGAACACTACCATCTTGACCAAATATTTTCTTAAAGTTTTGATATCTAATTACAGTACTATCAGAATCTGGCAGCATTTGTGCCATTTCGTAAGACATTTTAATTTGTGCGCCTTCGTATGCCATAAAAAGTGATGACAAAAAGACAATGGTAAGGACTAAATATTTTTGTCTAAGTATTAACCGAATAATGTATTTCCACATAATAATTATATTGATTCGCAAAAGTAAAATATTAATCTGAATATTGGCAGTTTCTAACGATAAATTTATTATCGTTTACTGATATTGTTTTTAGTATTATAAACGAAGCGCTATTTTTAATAAATAGTTAAGATTAAGTAAATTAACTTGATTAATTATTTGATTTGGCAAAAAACTAACTTTGTTTAAAATATTAAGTGTATGTTTGTACTCGTGTTATAAATTCGTGTGGTTACGAGGCGTTAATATTACTAATTAGATAAGCTTAGAAATAATAATTCTATCGTAATGTATTTCAACACAATATAAGAAAATTGTTTGTAAACTAAATTAATCAAAATGTCCTTATTAAGTAAAACTAGAGAATTACGTAAGCGCATGGGAGAAGCCGCCAAGGGAGGTGGAGATGTAGCAATTAAGAAACAAGTTTCGATGGGAAAAATGACAGCCCGCGATAGAATTATTGAATTATTAGATGATAAATCCTTTTATGAGTATGATTTGTTTGTAAAACATGCTGCAAAGGATTTTGATATGGAAAAGAAAGAACTTGCAGGTGATGGTGTAATAATAGGAACGGGAACTATTAATGGTCATCCTATTTGTATTTATGCACAAGATTTTACAGTTGCAGGAGGGTCTTTAGGTTATATGCATGCTCGTAAAATAACCAAAATAATGGATCATGCAATGAAGCTAAAAGTTCCTATTATTGGTATTAATGATTCTGGTGGAGCACGTATTCAAGAGGGAGTTAATTCTTTGGCAGGATATGGAGAGATTTTTTATAGAAATACTCTTGCTTCTGGTGTTATTCCTCAGATTTCGGTAATATTAGGACCTTGTGCTGGTGGAGCAGTTTATTCTCCAGCATTAACAGATTATGTATTTGTGGTAGACAAAATTTCTAAAATGTTTATCACTGGACCAGAAGTCATTAAGTCTGTTTTGGGAGAAGAAATATCTATGGAGGCTCTTGGGGGAGCTAGAGTTCATGCAGAAACTACTGGTAATGCACATTTCTTTTCAAATAGTGAAAAAGAGTGTTTTACCTCTATTAAGGAGTTATTTACATATATTCCTTGGAATAACACTAAAAGGGCAGATGCTTTTCCTCCAAAACCGCCAAAAACTAGAACGTATAAAATAAATAGCATATTTCCATCAGATCCTATTACTCCTTATGATGTTAGAGATATTGTTAAGTCAATTAGTGATGATTCTAAATTCTTTGAAATACAAGAATTATGGGCTGCAAATATTGTTATTGGTTTTGCTCGACTTAATGGTGAAACTATTGGTATAGTTGCAAATCAGCCATTAGTACTTGCTGGTGTTTTAGATGTAGATTCTTCTGATAAAGCAGCTCGCTTTATTCGTTATTGCGATGCTTTTAATATTCCATTATTAACAGTAGTTGATTTACCAGGTTATTTACCAGGAGTAGATCAAGAGCATGCAGGGGTAATTCGCCATGGTGCAAAATTACTTTATGCTTATAGCGAAGCTACTGTTCCAAAGATTACTTTAATTACTCGTAAAGCTTATGGTGGTGGTTATATTGCAATGTGTTCTAGTCATTTAAAGGCTGATTTTGTTTTTGCTTGGCCTACTGCAGAAATTGCTGTTATGGGACCAACAGGAGCGGCAAATATTATTTTTAGAAAAGAAATAGCTCAAGCTGATGACCCTGATGCAATGCGCGAACAGAAAGTTGAAGAATATAAACAGGCTTATGCTAATCCTTATGTTGCTGCTGCTTATGGTTATATAGATTCTGTAATTGAATTAAAAGAAACGCGAAAATTTATTCTTCACGCATTAGATATTTCAAAAAGTAAATCAACGGTATTACCAGAAAAAAAACATGGTATTCCTCCGTTTTAGTGGAGAAAGAACCAATTATGTTTTATTAAATTGAATATTATGGATATAGATAATTCAGAATTAGATAGTTTGAGAATAGGCGATGTATATTATCCTACTAAACTAACGAAAGCGTTTAAAAATAGAATTGCTTATAAAACACCTGATTTAAGTGATCAACTTGCATTTATCCCAGGCACAATTAGTGATATTAGGGTAAAAAAGGGTGATAAGGTAAAAGAGGGTGATATCTTGATGCACCTTGAAGCTATGAAGATGAAGAATAGAGTTCTTGCTCCTTTTGATGGAATCGTTGGTGCCATTAAAGTTAAAGAGGGAGACATAGTTCCAAAGAGTTTTTTGATGGTAACAGTTAAGAAGAAATAATAATTCTATTTTATATATAATAACAAAGCCTGTAATTCTTTAGAATTACAGGCTTTGTTATTTATTATAGTTCTAATATTACGCTTTTGATATCCATTCTCCAACTTGTTCAGGAGTAGGATTCTTAATGCTAAGCTTAAGTTTTTTTCTTAGTCCACAAAGTTGACCATGAAATTTGTTCGGCATTTGCTCTTTTAAAGTATCTGTAGTATTAACACCAGCTTTACGAATTACAGTAATCCATTCTGAGGGGATACCTAATGCTTCAAAGTCTGCATCAGAGCTAACAATAGCTTTTTTTTCTGGTCGCATTTGAGGAAATAATAATACTTCTTGTATACTATCCTGATTAGTCATAAACATAACTAAACGGTCAATTCCAATACCCATACCTGATGTAGGAGGCATTCCAAATTCAAGAGCTTTCACAAAATCTTGGTCAATAAACATAGCCTCATCATCTCCTTTTTCACTTAGTTGAAGTTGATCTTCAAATCTAGCTTTCTGGTCTATTGGATCGTTTAGTTCTGTATATGCATTTGCAAGTTCTTTTCCATTAACAAATAGTTCAAAACGCTCTGTTAATTCTGGATTATCACGATGCTTTTTGCATAATGGAGACATTTCGACAGGGTAGTCGGTAATAAAAGTTGGTTGTATATAATGATGCTCACATTTTTCACCAAATATTTCATCTATTAGTTTTCCTTTTCCCATTGATGGGTCTGTTTCAATATCTAATTTCTTGCAAACATCAAATATCTCAGCTTCCGATTTTCCTTCTAAATCAAAGCCAGTGTGAGTTTTAATGGCTTCAAGCATTGGGATTCTAGCAAAAGGAGCTTTGAAATTAATATTATTCTCACCATAAGTTACAGTTGTAGTACCATTAGAGTCAAGGGCTACTTTTTCTAGCATTTTCTCCGTAAAATCCATCATCCAATTGTAGTCCTTATAAGCTACATATATTTCCAATACAGTAAATTCAGGATTATGGGTTTTATCCATTCCTTCATTACGGAAGTCTTTAGCAAACTCATAAACTCCCTCATAACCACCTACGATTAAGCGCTTTAAGTATAACTCATTTGCAATACGTAAATATAGAGGAATATTCAAAGCATTATGATGAGTAATAAAAGGTCGAGCAGCCGCACCTCCTGGTATTGGTTGGAGGATGGGAGTTTCTACTTCAAGATATTCGTGTTGATTAAAGAAATCTCGCATTGAATTAATAATCTTGCTCCTTTTAATAAAAGTTTTACGAACATCACTATTTACAATTAAATCAACGTATCGTTGACGATAGCGTTGCTCAGGGTCTGTAAAAGCATCATAACTTTTGCCATCTTTTTCTTTCACAATAGGTAAAGGTCGTAATGCCTTGCTAAGTAATTTATATGATGTAACATGAATGGAAATTTCACCCATTTTAGTGACAAATACATATCCTTCAACGCCAATGAAATCACCAATATCTAATAGTTTCTTAAAAACAGTATTATACATTGTTTTGTCTTCAGTAGGACAAATTTCATCGCGTTTGAAGTATAGTTGAATACGTCCTTTTTCATCTTGTATTTCAGTAAAAGAAGCAGCACCCATTATTCTTCGACTCATTATTCTACCGGCAATTTTTACTTTTTGATATAGAGAGCTGTCTTTCGGAAAATATCTATGTATTTCTGAAGTATTTGCATTTACCTCAAATTCTTCAGCAGGATATGGATTAATTCCTAACTTATATAATTCTTTTAATGAATTTCTTCTAACTATTTCTTGTTCTGTTAATTCTGTCATATCGATATTATTTGGCAGCAAAGGTACAAAACCTTTGTTTCAATGATTACGGCAATGTTAATGTTTAAAAGAATAATGATATTATATACTGAGCTGACATATAAATTTGTAATATTAAACGCATCTTTTGCACCTATTCTTCTTTATAACTTATATCCGTAGCTACGGCTATGCAAAGAAATTATGCATCGACTAGGCACAAAATAAGCTATTTACTAAATATAATTTTCTATCACGGCTCAGTATAACAAAAAAGAGATTGTATTAAAAGCGAAATAATAAGAAATTAACTTACGTATTATTCCACTTTTGATACAGCCTCTTTAACAATTAATATAATTAACCTTATTAGAAAGGCAAATCGTCTGTAGGTTCTGGAGGAGGAGGCATGTCATCTGCACCAGGAAGAGGAGGATTCGATGGAGCTGCCGCTGCTTGTTTTTTATCTATTCTCCAAGCTTTTACATTGGTATACCATCTTCCGTTGTACTCACGAGATTCTATATCAAAACTTACAGTAATTTCATCGCCAACAGCTAATGAAGTTATATTTTCTATACGGTCTCCCCAAGCATCAATACATACTTTTTTAGGGTATTGGTCATCTAATGTTTCAATAACAAAAGAGCGCTTTCTCCAAGCATTTCCTCCTTTACCTTGGCCACTTTGCTCAGGTAACAATTCTGATAATCTTCCTATTATTTCCATTATTCCTCTATTATTATAATTTTTTCAATTTTATCGCCACCTCTAATATCATCAATAACATCAAGGCCTTCATATACTTTACCAAAACAAGTATGAACGCCATCAAGATGAGCTGTATTCTGACGGCTATGACATACAAAGAATTGAGAACCACCAGTATTACGTCCAGCATGAGCCATTGATAATACTCCTCTATCGTGGTATTGGTTTCCACCACTTGTTTCACAATCAATTGAATAACCTGGGCCACCAGCACCTGTTCCATCAGGGCATCCGCCTTGAATTACAAAATTAGGAATAACTCTATGGAATGTCAGTCCATCATAGAATCCTGATTTTGCTAGTTTTACAAAGTTTGCCACCGTATTTGGTGCATCATTCTCATAAAAGTCAAGTTTCATAACTCCTTTTACTGTATGAATTTCTGCTTTTTTCATAACTTATATATTTATTCTTATTTATAATTCAATTTCAAGGGTAAAATTAATACTTTCCAAAGAAATAAGTAGTTTCTTTTTACCTCTTAATTCTTTTACAATTCCAGACTGACCTTTAAAAGGACCAGATTTAATTTTAATACTTTCACCAACTTTTACAATTTCAGTACTAAGTTCAAATTTAGTTTTATTTATTATTAACTCTTTAATTAAGTCAATATGTCGCTGATGAATAATTGCAGGTTCTCCAGCAAAACGCACATAAGTAACAATGGGTGGAGTTTGTAGTACATTATATAATTGATATCTTTTTACTTTAACAAAAATATAAGATTTAAACAATGGTTCTTCTATCCATTTTTTTCTATCTGACCACTGTTTAAGAATCTTAATTACTGGTAAATATGATATAAACCCATCTCGTTTAAGTAATTGTTCCGCTTTAAACTCAGTTCTAGATTTTACATAAAAGACAAACCATTCAGATTTCTCAATATGACTAGTTACAATTGGTTTATTTGTTAAGTTCTGTTCCAATATATTAGTTTTAATCTATTCTACAGTAACAGATTTAGCTAGATTTCGTGGTTGGTCAACATTGCAACCACGCATTAAAGCAATATGATAACTAAGTAATTGTAAAGGTACAGTAGCAACCAAAGGAACAAGCATCTCTTCTACGCAAGGTATTTCAATAATATGATCAGCCATTGCAGCCACCACTGTATCTCCTTTAGAAACTATAGCGATAATTTTTCCACTTCTAGCTTTAACTTCCTGAATATTACTTACAACTTTGTCATAATGTCCTTTTTTAGGAGCAATTACTACAACAGGCATTTCTTCATCAATTAGAGCAATAGGACCATGTTTCATTTCTGCAGCAGGATAACCTTCTGCATGAATATATGATATTTCTTTAAGTTTAAGAGCTCCTTCTAGAGCTACTGGAAAGTTGTAACCACGGCCAAGGTAAAGAAAATTTCTAGAGTCCTTATATAGAGCAGCAATTTTTTCAATAATATCATTAGTCTTAAGCACTTCCTCTATTTTCTTAGGAATATCAGCTAATGCATTTAGTAATTGTTGATGGCGGCTTTTTGTAATAGTACCTTTTTCGTTAGCAATCATTATTGCCATCATAGTTAGTAAAACAACTTGTGATGAAAAAGCTTTAGTAGAAGCAACGCCAATTTCTGGTCCTGCATGAGTGTAAGAACCAGCATGAGTAATTCTAGGAATACTTGAACCAACAACATTACATACACCAAGAATTGTAGCACCTTTTTCTTTAGCCATCTTGATAGCAGCCAGAGTGTCAGCGGTTTCTCCTGATTGAGAAATAGCTATAACTACATCATCCTCATTAATAATTGGATCTCTATATCTGAATTCTGAAGCATATTCCACTTCAACAGGAATTCTAGTTAATTCTTCAAATAAATATTCTCCAACCAGACCAGCATGCCACGAAGTACCACAAGCAATCATTAAGATTCTTTTGGCATTCTTAAGTTTATTTTTATAATCAGTAATTCCACCGATAGAGATAACGCCTTGCTTTAGTCTTAATCTACCAAGCATGGTTTCAGCAATAGAATTAGGTTGTTCGAATATCTCTTTAAGCATAAAGTGAGGATATCCTCCTTTTTCTAATACATCAAGATTAAGTGTAAGTTCTTGAAAATATGGTGTATGCTTAATATTTGAGATGCTTTTTAGTTCAATTTCTTTTCCTTTTTCAAGAATAGCCATTTCCTCATCTTCAAGGTAAACAACTTTACGTGTATATTCTACTATTGGAGTAGCATCAGAAGCAATAAAAAATTCATTATTACCAACACCAATTACCATTGGACTTCCTTTTTTTGCCGCTATTAATTTTCCATCATCATGCTTAGAAATAACAACTATTGCGTAAGCTCCAACTACTTGATTTAGTGCAATTCTAACAGATTCAATAAGGTCTAATTTAGTTGTTGACTTTACATTTTCAATAAGGTGAATTAACACCTCGGTATCAGTTTCACTTTCAAAAACATGGCCACGATTCTGTAATTCTTCGCGTAAAGAATTATAGTTTTCTATAATACCATTATGAATAATTGCTAATTCTTTATTTTGAGAATAATGTGGGTGAGCATTTACATCATTTGGTTCACCATGTGTAGCCCATCTAGTATGAGCAATGCCAATAGTTCCACTAATATTTTTTCCTTTAACAAACTTTTCAAGTTCTTCAACTTTTCCTCTTCGTTTATAAAGGTTTAAATCTCCATTAATAATTGCAATTCCTGAGCTATCATATCCTCTATACTCAAGTCTATGAAGTCCTTTAATAAGTATTGGGTATGCTTCTCTATCTCCCAGATACGCTACAATTCCACACATAATATTAAATATTGATTAGTTTTTTTTATTTTCAATTACGGATTAACATCCGCGAAGTAAACTCTTAATCTCGTATTTCTTACGTTAGTCTTATTTCCATTAAATACCGCTCTATTTCCAAGTACAGCTTCTCCATTAATAATTAATCTATATCCATGCCAATTGGAAGTTCCTAAAAGCATTTCTTGTATTGTTCGAGTAATATTAAATATATATTGATTGTTAATAGGGTCGTATTGTCCACCAAAGTATGTATTTCCTTCATAAGAATCTGTAATAAACATATTATTACCATCTTCATTCACCCCAACTATAGATATACTAAGAGGTACAGAATAATTTGCTGTATCACTAATATCTGAAATATTAAAAATAATTTCTGCTTTTTGAATGGCAGCAGGGTGTTCCTTGTTTAATTCAGTAATATATGGGAAGTTAATCTCTGTGCGGACACCTGCTGTTGGTTGGATATAAAAAACATGATTATCCATAGTATTGTCTTTTAATACAACTTGATTGTAGAAGTCGGGGTCTGAATTTGTATAATCAAAATGGTCAAAATACGAATATTTTGCGCAATTTTCGTTTATCACAAAGTATTCAAAAGTTGTATCTTCATCATTATGGTAGTATAAAGTTATTCTAGAAAAAGTAGAATTTAATTTTACACTAGCCAATCCTCCACCATCAAGTTTTTCATCGGCAATTATGTAAAATCCCTTAATAAACTTCAAAAATTCCTCATTATTACTAAGTTCTGTTTGACCTGATTTGCTTAAAATCATTTCTCCAAAACTAATTGGTAAATTCATTCTAAGGTGTGGTCTAACTTTTCCTCCAACTAACTGAATAGAGTCATTTAATTTGAAAACTAAATCTTCATCAAATAAGGGAGGTTGAATAACAGCAAGACTTCTGTTAGAAAAATAGCCACTATCCACATTCATGCTTTCGTCCAGTTGATAAATCTTAATATGTTGAGTAGCGGCAGTATCACCATAAAAACCTACATAGTCAAGCCCAAAAACAATTGAATCACAAATTGGGTTATTCCCAAAATCTAAATCATTATTAGCTAACCGAGTCTGAGTATACATTCCTGCAGATGTAGTTCCAAAAATAGGATCAAAAACACTTCCTAATAATTGTGGGCTTACATTTCTTGTAGGAATAGAATCTACGATGTAACTATGAGTTGTAACTGTAATTGTATCAGTAAAGTTTAGTAGTATATGTTCTCCTGGTTGAGCAACAATTTCTTGTCCAATATCTTCAGGCTTTGTACAGCTAAAAACTATCACTGCTGATAAAATAATTATCAGCAGTGATGTATTAATATTAAGATATTTTTTCAATGGTGTTTTATTCTTCAAGTAAGTTATCATAAAAATCATTGTATAGTTTCTTATACTCATCGCCTTCGACAAAAGCTAAGATTTTCTTACCACTTTCTTGAGCATATTTATCTATAACGGGATCAATTTCTGATTCACTATAAATAATGGCATCACAAAGGTCTATTGCGCTTTTCATTATACCAACGTGTGATTTTTCATTATAGTGTAATGTGTTTTCTTCATCTAATCCTTCATGAATTAATTTTTCAACAAAATTATCATCAAGTTTTTCTTTAAATCCATCATTATATAGCGATAGCACTATTTTAGAATCAGAAAAAAGAGGGTTGTCTTGGAATATTTTTCTTAAATACATAGGAACAAGACTGCCAAACCAACCATTAACATGAATAATATCGGGAGCCCAACCTAGTTTTTTAACAGTTTCAATAACTCCTCTAGCATAGAAAATAGCTCTTTCGTCATTGTCTTTATAAAATTTACCAGACTTATTAGTGAAAACAAATTTTCTTTGAAAATAATCTTCATTATCAATAAAATATACTTGCATTCTTGCAGTTTGAATAGAAGCAACTTTAATAATAAGAGGATGATCCATATCATTGATAATAAGGTTCATCCCTGATAGTCTTATGACCTCATGTAATTGATTTCTTCGCTCGTTTATTAATCCAAAACGAGGCATAAATGTTCTTATTTCCTTTTTACTTTCTTGAGTTGCTTGAGGTAGAAATCTACCCATTGAGCTCATATACGATTCTGGTAAATAAGGAGTTATTTCCTGATTAACATAAAGTATCTTAGGCTTTTCCATGGTTAAAATGTTTTCTAAAAATTATAGTGCAAAAGTAGGAAAAAAATGTAATTTTAGCAAAATTATTAATGGAGTATACCTTATATTATTTTTATCATTTATTTACCCGATAATGAGAACATTAAAAAGAAAAGGTGAGATTGAAAGCCTTCTAGAGAATTATAGAAATAATGAAAAGTCAATTGGATTTGTTCCAACAATGGGAGCCTTACACCGTGGACATTTATCTTTAATTAGAAAAGCAAAAGAAGAAAATGATATTTGTGTATGTTCAATTTATGTTAATCCAACACAGTTTAATAATCCTAATGATTTAGAGAAATATCCACGGCAGTTAGAAGAAGATATTAAACTTCTTGAAAATATTAATTGTGATATATTATTTGCTCCAGATAATGAAGAAATGTATCCTGAAAACGAAGATGAAATGTCTTTTAATTTTGGTGAATTGGAAAATGTAATGGAGGGTAAATATCGTCCTGGGCATTTTATGGGTGTCGGAACTATTGTAAAAAAGTTATTGGATATTGTGAAACCAAATAGGGCATATTTTGGAAAAAAAGATTACCAACAATTATTAATTATTAGATCTGTATGTGAGCAATATAATATTGATACAGAGATTATTGGATGCGAAATTATCAGAGAAGAAGATGGTCTAGCTATGAGTAGCCGTAATAAAAGATTGAGTCCAAAACAGAGAGAGGAAGCACCATATATTTATTCTGTTTTAGATTATGCATCTATTATGGGAAGACGAATGCAAGTAACAGATTTAAAAGACTGGGTTGCAAAGAAAATTAGCTCAAATAAGGAAATGGAACTCGAGTACTTTGAGGTATGTGATGCAAATGATTTATCAATTATCAAAGAGTGGGGATATGACCAAAAAGTAATGGGATTTATAGTTGTAAATATGGGAGATATCCGATTGATAGATAATATTAATATTTAGTTTTAATGTTTATAAAACACTATTAATCAAAAGAATAATATGGCAGCTAAGCATATAAATACAATAATAGAACAATTTAAAACAAAATTAAAGGAGCCAGCAGGTCTTGTTGCACAACTTAAAATGGCACCGAAACTACGTGAAAAAGAGTTATTGCTATATAATAATAATGATATTAAAAGTAAAAGTGCCGTTTTAATACTGTTGTATATACAAAATAATGAAATTTATATTGTTCTGACCAAAAGATCAGCGAACCTAAGAAAACATAGTGGTCAGATATCATTTCCAGGGGGTAAATTTGATGAAAGGGATAAGGATTTGTCAGTAACAGCCTTTAGAGAAGCAAAGGAGGAAATAGGATTTGAAAGAGAGGGTGTAGAAATTTTAGGTTGGTTAACGACATTGATTATTCCTGTAACAAATTTTGAAGTACATCCCTTGGTGATTTTCAGTAAACAAGAACCAAAACTTAAAATTAGTGAAGAGGAGGTTGATTGTATTATTAAAACATCAATAAAAGATTTATTAAATCTTAAAAACATAAAACGAACTAGTTTTGGAAATTCAACATCAGGAAGATTTATTAAAGCACCATACTTTGAAATTGAAGGGTATAAAGTTTGGGGGGCAACAGCAATGATTATCTCAGAGTTATTATTAACTCTTTTCCCAGAATCTGATTATGAAAAACACAATATGTCATTTTATTAATCCTAGTTTGAATTAAGATTTTATCTAAGCAGCTATTAAACTCGGTATATTAATATATATTTGCAGCACAAAATATATATGATATGATACGGTCGATGACAGGCTATGGAAAAGCCGAAACTATTTTAGAAAATGTAAAAATAAGTATTGAGCTAAAATCGCTTAATAGTAAGCAGCTGGATGTAAATATTAGAATGCCTTATAGTTATAATTCTAAAGAAATTGAATTAAGGTCTTTAATTTCAAAAAGCCTAGAAAGAGGAAAAATCTCTGTTTTTCTTAATATTGAATATCTTGGTGATAAATCAAATCATAGTATAAATATAAACTTGGCAGAAGTTTACTATAATCAATTGCGAGAACTAGCAAATAAAGTTGGCAATAGCACAGATAATTTATTGCAAAGTGTTATGCGTATGCCAGATGTGGTAAAGCCAGTTAATGAGAAGGTTGATGAAAATGAATGGAAAGAAGTCATTAAGTTAGCAAAGGAGGCGCTAGATAAACAAGATGAGTTTCGTTTGCAAGAAGGAAAGACGTTAGAGGAGGACTTTAGATTGAGAATATCGAATATTCTTAATTTATTAAAGCAGGTTGATAAGTACGAAAATCTACGTATTGAGACGATAAAAGAGAGAATGCAACAGTCATTGAATAAGCATTTTGACGAGGCATCAGTTGATAAAAATAGGTTTGAACAAGAATTGATATTCTATTTTGAAAAACTTGATATAACCGAAGAAAAAGTACGATTAAGCAAGCATTGTGATTATTTTATCGAAACATTGAATGAAAATATCATATCAAAAGGAAAAAAACTTGGATTTATACTTCAGGAGATAGGAAGAGAGATTAATACTTTAGGAAGTAAATCCAATAATCAGGATATGCAAAAGATTGTAGTTCAAATGAAAGATGAATTAGAAAAAATTAAAGAACAAGCTTTGAATATCTTATAAAATGAGAGGTAAATTAATAATATTTTCTGCTCCTTCAGGTTCTGGAAAAACAACTATTGTTAAGGAAATTCTTAAAACAGATATTCCCTTTGGATTTTCAGTATCAGCAACTAGTCGACCTCCTCGTGAAGGAGAAATACATGCAAAAGATTACTACTTCTTCACCGTTGATGAGTTTAAACAAAAGGCTGAAAAAGCTGAATTTATTGAATGGGAAGAGGTTTATCATAATCAGTTTTACGGTACTCTTAAGTCTGAAATAGAGAGCCTTAGAAATATAGGTAAGCATGTACTATTTGATATTGACGTAGTTGGAGGACTGAACTTAAAGAATCAGTTTAGAGACGAAGCTTTGGCAATATTTATTTTACCGCCCTCAATAGAAGAACTAGAAAAAAGATTAAAAGGAAGGGGAACTGAAGATGAAATCTCATTAAAAAAGAGACTTGATAAATCTGAGCAAGAAATGAGTTTTGCTTCTAAATTTGATATTCAGATTGTAAATGATGATTTGAATAAGGCTGTTGAGAAGTGTATTGAGGAAATAGAGAGGTTTATTATTAGTACATGATATTTTTCTAGGCTTATAATAATTAATAGCTTTTGGCGTGAGTTTTTGAAACAAAAACCATGACAAAAGCGGCAAGAAAAAGGAAAAAGAGAAGACGAAATCACGATTATCCTATATCTCAATTTTTTTAATCGGACACTTGTGTGATAAAAGTTAGCTTTCATAAAGCATTTAGATAATGTAATAATTATCATGATTTGAAAGCCGTTTACAAGCTATTCTAAATAATAAAATATTATATGTATAGTTATATGGTTGATATACTGATATATGTGAAGTGTCCTATTTCTAGTAGTTTATACTAATACGCACCTAAATACTCATTAATTTTAAACCGTTATAAATAAGATAATTTATTATGAAGAGTATTTTAATTTTAGGTGGTGGTTTTGCAGGAGTTGAGGCTGCCATAAAGTTGAGAAAGTTTAAATATGATGTTACATTAGTATCAGAAAGGTCATATTTATTTATTTATCCTATTTCTATTTGGATACCTGTTAAGAAGAAGACTTTTGATGATGTTTCATTAGATTTGGAGCTATTATCCAAAAAACACGGTTTTAAATTAATAATTGATAGAGTAGAAAAAATTGAAGCAAAGAATAACAAGGTTATTTTAGCAAAGGAAACATTAGAATACGATTATTTAATTATTGCATTAGGAATGCATAAATTAAAAGCTCAGGGCATTGAACATACTCATTCTATATGCGGTCATCCTGAAGAGGCTGTTATAATTGCCGATTTGTTAGACAAATTGGTAAAGAGAGGACATGGTAAGATTGCCATTGGATTTGGGGGAAACCCAAAAGACCCTACAGCAACAGCAGTAAGAGGAGGTCCCGCATTTGAGTTGTTGTTTAATTTCAGCCATTATATAAAACAAAAAGGGCTTAGAGATAAGTTTGAAATTAATTTCTTTGCTCCAATGAAAGAGCCAGGAAAACGTATGGGAGATAAACCATTTAAGAAAATGGATTTATTTTTCAATAGGTACAAAATAAAGACCTATGTAGGCAAGAAAATTAAAGCTTTTGAGGAGAAAGCCGTAGTCTTTGAAGATGATAGTCGTTTAGAAAGTGATTTAACAATATTTATTGCAGCAGGGAAAGGTCATAAAGTTATTGTAGAATCTGATATTCCTGTTAATGAAGCTGGTTTTATTAAGATTAATGAACTTTGTAGGGTTCAAAATAATAGAAATATTTATGCTATTGGCGATATTGCATCTATAAGCGGAGGACCAAAATGGGTTGCTAAGCAAGGACACATTGCTGAAGTTATGGCTGATTCGGCAGCGTATAATATTAATAATGAGATAAAAGGCATAGGAAAGAGAAAAAGCTATTGGGAGCATTTGAATATTATTTGTGTTATGGATAGTGGTGATGGGGCAGCTTTTATAAAGCGCACAAAAACTTCTGAAACTATTATTCCTCTTCCTATAGTTGGACATTGGATGAAGAAGGGATGGGGCTTTTACTATAAAAATTCTAAACTAGGGCGTATGCCGAGAATACCAGGGATGTAATTCTTTTTATATCCAAAACAATTTATCTCAAAATCATTTGCTTTTCGTAAATTTGCCACCTAATTTTTAAGCAAATATTCCCATGGAAACGAAAGATTTTAAGAGATATACTATTACCACCGCTTTACCTTATGCTAATGGACCTGTTCATATTGGACACTTAGCTGGTGTTTATATTCCTGCTGATATTTATGTGCGTTATCTCCGTGCCAATGGTCGTGATGTAGCATTTATTGGTGGTAGCGATGAACATGGCGTACCGATTACCATAAAAGCTCGTAATGAGGGTGTTACCCCTCAAGATATAGTGGATAAATATCATGGAATTATTAAAAAATCTTTCAAAGATTTTGGTATTTCTTTCGATATTTATTCTCGAACTTCCAATAAAACTCATCACGAAACTGCTTCAGAATTCTTTGAAAAGCTTTATAATAATAATGAGTTTATAGAGAAAAGCAACGAACAATATTACGATGCTGAAAATAAGATGTTTTTGGCTGATAGATATATTACTGGAGAATGTCCTCATTGTGGTTATGAGAAAGCCTATGGCGACCAATGCGAAAGCTGTGGAACTTCGCTAAGCGCTACCGATTTAATTAATCCAAAATCAGCAGTTAGTGGAAATGTGCCAGTGATGAAAGAAACAAAACATTGGTATCTTCCTCTCGATAAATATGAGCCATGGTTAAAGGAATGGATAATTGACGGACATAAAAACGATTGGCGACCAAATGTTTATGGTCAGTGTAAATCTTGGATTGATAGTGGGCTTCATCCTCGTGCGGTAACTCGTGACCTTGACTGGGGAGTGAAAGTTCCGGTTGAAGGTGCAGAAGGTAAAGTGCTCTATGTGTGGTTTGATGCTCCCATCGGATATATTTCTGCAACAAAAGAACTTACTCCAGATTGGGAAAAATATTGGAAAGATAAAGACACTAAGCTTGTTCATTTCATTGGAAAAGACAATATTGTATTTCATTGCATTATTTTTCCTGCAATGTTGAAAGCAGAGGGAAGTTATATTTTGCCTGATAATGTGCCATCTAATGAGTTTCTAAATCTTGAAGGAGATAAAATTTCTACTTCTAGAAATTGGGCTGTTTGGTTGCATGAGTATTTGGAAGATTTCCCTGAAAAACAAGATGTGCTTCGTTATGTACTAACTGCCAATGCTCCCGAAACTAAAGATAACGATTTTACTTGGAAGGATTTTCAAACTAGAAATAATAGCGAATTAGTTGCCATACTTGGAAACTTTGTAAATCGTGCTTTAGTGCTTACTAAAAAGTATTTCGATGGCAAAGTTCCTGCTCGTGGTGAACTTACTGATTTCGATAAGGAAACATTGAAATCAATCCAAGCTTTTCCTGCTAAAATTACCAAGGCATTGGAAGGATATCATTTTAGAGAAGCCTTACGCGAAACCATGAATTTAGCACGTTTGGGAAACAAATATCTTGCAGATACTGAGCCTTGGAAGGTCTATAAAACAGATGTTGCTAGAGTAGAAACTATATTAAATATTGCTCTTCAAATAGTTGCTAATCTTGGAATTCTTGCTAATCCTTTTTTACCTTTCTCTATGAAAAAAATGAGAGAAATGATAAATATGGACTTATTGACCTGGGATAAAGCAGGCAATATTGATTTGTTGGAAGCAGAACATCAAATGAATAAAGCGAGTTTGCTTTTTCAGCAAATTGATGATAAAGAAATTGAAGCTCAAGTAAATAAGTTACTTGAAACTAAAAAACAAAATGAGTTGGCTAATTATCAAGCAAAACCGGTAAAGCAAAATATTGAATTCGATGATTTTGCAAAAATGGATATACGTGTGGGTACTATTTTAGAAGCAGAGAAAGTAAAAAAAACCAAGAAACTTCTAAAGCTATTAATTGATACAGGAATTGATAAACGTACAGTAGTTTCTGGTATTGCAGAATATTATACGCCTGAGGAAATTATTGGTAAACAAGTAAGTGTATTAGTAAAC
>Ga0164318_10000799_pt1 | contig 25842 bp, 17 predicted proteins | sample GuaBasSedimGuay9_FD_113734 | JGI IMG/M metagenome (GOLD analysis project Ga0164318, IMG submission 113734) | Subseafloor sediment microbial communities from Guaymas Basin, Gulf of California, Mexico - Guay9, Core 4571-4, 0-3 cm | ecosystem: Environmental > Aquatic > Marine > Hydrothermal vents...
AGAACAATAACAAATGCCAATGCAAGTCTGTGCGGGCGCCATGCTGCAATGCAGTTTCGGCGTGGCACCCAGTTCCCTTGTGGTCACACCGGAAAACAAGGTGTTAACGACGACACCCGCTGCCAACATTATGGATCATAAACCCATAAAAAATATCATTTCTTGTGGCATGTGTACGACCCAGTCTAATCCGGCTGTAGCGGCTGCCACATCGGCTGCCACATCGGCCGCCCTGGGAGTATATACTCCTACCCCAGCGCCCTGCGTACCCGCAACAGCTTCACCCTGGGCGCCGGGAGCCCCGACGGTTCTGATTGGTAATCAGCCAGCCTTAAATGACACGTCTACTTTGACGTGTACCTATGGCGGCGTGATTACCATAAAAAGTGCCGGGCAGACTTCCGTACAAATTCCTTAAACAAATATAAACTTAAAGCCCTCCCCATCTATACCCACCTCAATTCTCTGAATAGGCTCCCCCTTTGCCATCATGGAGAGCATCTCACGGCTCATTTCCGGCAGCAGGGTATTGGTCAGGATATGGTCCACATTTCTTGCGCCGCTGTCAACCTCTGTACAACGTTCGGCAATGGCATCAATGATGGCATCTTCATAAACAAACTCAATCTGCCTGTTTTCAGCCATCCTTTTTACAATCCTGTCAAGTTTGAGGCGGATAATAAATTTCATATTGTCATCTGTAATGGGAAAATAGGGTACCACCTTCATTCTTCCAAGAAATGCCGGCTTAAAATGAGCCTGGAGATCCGGTGTCAGCATCTGGGCAAGGTCACCCGGTGCAGGCATTGAATCTTTATCCTCACACACTTTCATAATCAGATCTGTTCCAAGATTTGATGTGAGAATGATCAATGTGTTTTTAAAATCAATGACCCGGCCCTCACCATCTTCCATCATCCCCTTATCAAAGACCTGGTAGAACATCTCTGTTACATCCGGATGGGCTTTTTCCACTTCATCCAGCAAAACAACACTGTAAGGTCTTCTACGGACAGCTTCCGTGAGCACGCCTCCCTCGCCATAGCCAACATATCCCGGCGGAGAGCCTTTAAGGCTGGACACAGTATGAGCTTCCTGGTATTCCGACATGTTAATGGTGATCATGTTCTGTTCGCCACCATAGAGAAGATCTGACAGGGCAAGGGCTGTTTCGGTTTTCCCAACACCGCTGGGCCCCACAAGCATAAAGACACCGGTGGGTTTGGAGGGATCTTCAATACCGGCATGGGCCGTCTGAATCACCTGCTCAATGGCTTCAAGTCCATGATCCTGACCAATAATTCTCTTTTTAAGCCGTTCACTTAACGACAGCACGGTATCGATTTCATTGGAAAGCATGCTGCCGGTGGGAATGCCGGTCCATCCTGAAATGACATCGGAAATGGTTTCAGAATCCACAGTCATATGGACAAGAGGCGTATCTTTCTGTCTTTTGATGAGGTCTGCCTCAAGCTCAAGCAATTCTGCCTGTTTTGGTTCAAGCTCATCTTTTGCCTCATCTCCCTTTGCATGAAGATCCTGGATTTCCTGGTAGAGATCCCGGATTTTTCCCGCCACCTCCATTTCGTTTTCCCATTGATCCGTCAGCTTTGAAAATTCTTCCTGGACGGCTTCTCTCTCATCTATAATAGCGGTAATTCTATCTTGATGATTTTTTCCAAGGGCTGTTTCCTTTTCCAGGATGGCAAGCTCCCGGTTCAGCTGATCAATTTGCCGTGAGGCATCTTCTACGGCAGGTGGATTGGTCGTCAGCCCGATGGCGATTCTGGCACAGGCCGTATCAAGCACACTCACGGCCTTGTCTGGAAGCTGCCTTCCCGAGATATACCTGGAAGACAAGTGGACGGTCTCTTTTAACGCCTCGTCTGTTATCATCACATTATGATGTTTTTCTAAGAATGGCGCTATGGCCCGCATCATGACCAGGGCTTTTTCCTCGTCCGGTTCTTCGATTTTCACCACCTGGAACCGTCTGGCCATTGCAGCATCTTTTTCAAAATATTTTTTGTATTCCGCCCAGGTTGTGGCGGCAATGGTTCGAAGTTCCCCCCTGGCAAGTGCCGGCTTTAAAAGATTTGCCGCATCCCCCGACCCGGCGGCACCGCCCGCACCGATAAGGGTATGGGCCTCATCAATAAAAAGGATAATCGGAATGGGTGAGGCTTTCACCTCATTGATCACTGTTTTTAAACGCTCCTCAAACTCACCTTTTATGCCTGCCCCTGCCTGGAGAAGTCCCAGATCCAGGGTATGTACGGCAACATTTTTTAAAATCGGCGGGACATCACCTTCCGCTATCCTCAAGGCAAACCCCTCAACAACAGCTGTTTTCCCCACCCCGGCCTCACCGGTAAGGATGGGATTGTTCTGCCGGCGGCGTATCAGGATGTCCACCATCTGACGAATTTCAAAATCCCGTCCCAAAACAGGATCGATTTCACCCTTTTGGGCCTTTTGAGTAAGATTGATGGTATATTGTGCAAGCGCCTGTCCAACGCCCTGGCCTCCCGGCAGGACCGCTGTATCTTCAGAAGGACTTCCGGCACGGGCTCCCTCTTCTTGTTCCTCAATAGATCCGGATGTTAACTCTAAAAAAGAACCTTCCAAAGTTTCGACAGAAATTTTCTCAAATAAAGAAGAATCGGAGTATAGGCTTCTTGCCGATTCCTGGCTGGATAAAAGGGATAGAAGAATATGGCCGGACCGAACAGTCGACGCTGAAAAATCAACTGATGCCAAAAGCCAGGCCTCCTTGATCATCTTTGGGATTCTGGGAGAAAGTGCAGGTGTTCTTGCATTCCCGGTCTTAAATTTTTCAATGACATCTGTGAGATCCCGGATAAGATGGGACTCATTTATTTCAAAATAATTTAAAATTTTATGAAAATCCGTATTCTGGATATCAAGGAGTTTTAAGAAAAAATGCTCCAATTCCACATCATAATGGGTGTGGGATAGACACAGGCCTGCAGAGGACTCCAGAGTTTTTCGGCAGGCAGTATTCAATTTACCAATAAGAGATTTAAGATTTGATACAGACATTTTAACTCCTTTTTAAATTAAGGTTGGTGTGTTGTTGGTTTTTTCACCTGCGTAAGATCGATCTCCTGAAATGTAATATGCTGATTGTCATGAAAATCATACCCGGGTGTTGATGCCCAGGTGGTCCATCCTAAAAACGTTTTGCCGGGGCCTTCGTCACCGAGAACACACATGGGAACTTCCTCTTTTGCAAGAAAAATCCTGATTTCAAACTCGAATTCAATCCCCACCATATACCGGATCAGAGAAAAAACAGGAAAGAGTAAATCTCCCACAGGCATAAACCGTTTATAGGCCTGATAACCCATCGGCCCCAAATTCACCCTGAATTTGGTCTGACATTCCGTAATCATAGTTCCACAGACTGCATCACTGCCAAGGCTTGCATTGGCTGAGCCAAGACTTGTACAGTCGTCTTTTTCCAAAGGAACATCTCTTTGGACAAACTGATCAACGGTTGTTTTTGCGCCTGAAAAATACTTAATGGCTGCTTCTATACTGGCTGCTGACGCCATCGGCAGGGAAAGAAGTCCACTGTAAAAGGTAAGAGATTCTCTGGGAAGACCCAGCATTCCTACCATTCCTGAGGTGCCGAGTCCAGCCAGGCTCAAGACATATCTGGACAACCGGTCTTTGGCCCCTGGCTCGTAAGTTTCAGGAAATCTGTGTTTTTTCCATGCAAGATAAAAAAGAGAAATCAGTCTGTGGTGAAAAATATCAAGAAAGTCTACGAATGCATGATCCTTGTTCTTTTGTCTTTCTATGGCAAGTTCATTGTACCAGTTAGGCAGAAGACCGGAAGGCCCGATAAGCCCCATAAACGCCACTTCCATCTTGGCGTATTCGGTGTCACTGCTCCTGCTTAAGCCCGCAATATCGCTTGCCGGAAAGACAAACCCGGGTTTAACTGAAAAACGGACAGGTTCTTTTCCCGGTTCCAGAGTTTGACCCAGTTTTTTTTTGCCCTGAGCAAATTTTTCAAGAAGTTCCACAGCCTTGAAAAATGAAAACTCATAAAATTCATTATAAAGCTGTGTTTCTATGCCAGGATCTGATTGCCGCTTCTCGGAAGCCACCTTTTTAATTCCTCTTCTCTCTGAATGGTTTTCACAACAAGCTGGGAAAATGAATTGACTGAAATATACTGGGCAAGGAACCGCTCCAAAATCGAAGCAAACAAATATAGCCCGGAGCCCACAAATTTGTCTTCGTCCAGGGTAAGGGTAATCTCAACGCCTCTGCAGAAAGACTGCTTAATCCGCTTTGTGATATGACGGGACTTTAAAGAAACAATTCCGCTGATCTGCTGATTTGTGGAGGGTGAATTTTCAAAATCATACAGTTTAAGGATCTCTTTTAAAGCGTCTTCGCCGCCTTCCACAATAGAAATATAATTCAAAGACAAATGAGAAATAAGTCGCCACTGCAAATCACCACCTAGAAATGGTCTCCGGGTGGGAGTGGGCTTAATCATACACAAAATTTTCTCTACAGGTGCTGCAAGTTCCATGGTAAAGTCTCCCCGGGCATCCCCAAAGGGAAGCCTGGCAGGAAGATCCCTGTTGGTACAGGTCAAATGGATCGTCAGGATATCGACTCCAGGATCTGCAGGGGCCATATTCAAGTCTGAAAAAGAAAGATATACTTCCGTACCCTTGTCGCCCTGCCTGCCTGAGGGCCTTCGTTGATTATGCCAGAAAACCTTTGCTCCCTTGGCATCATCATTTGAAAGATGGTGGCGAATAGAATAAAAAGGCCTGTATTCCTTGACGGTTTTACTGGAAACAGACGCCGGCCTGACCTGGTCAATCGTATTGACCTCGATAGCATTACCCCGTCTTAAATCAGGGATCACCCTGTATTCAGTCTTTCGCTGTTCCACCCGTAACGGTTCGGCTATTTTTTTAAACAGGTTTACTGCCGGAGCAGCATTTAAGGCAAAGGTATCCTGGTTGACAAGCACATCCTTTTTTAAGGACTTGTCCAAATATATTTTTACGGTCAGGGACGTACCGATTTGTTTTCCTTTTAATTTTTCAAACCCGGATAAATCAAAAAATAAAAATTTTTCAGGGAAAGTGAAATACTCAAACAAAAGAAGATATCCGGGAAACGATCTTTTTGAATAGGGGAGCATTTTTTCGTGGGATTCAAACCCCACCGGGTGAATACAGTCTGCATCCAGAGGAATTGTCTCAATACTCCCATGGGGACTTGTGTATGAAAATTCCAGATGGCAGATATTGTTGAAAATAAGTTCGTAAAGATTAAATACATGCTGATGCTGACCATTGAGGAAAAACCGTATATTTTTACATAAAATTTCCCCAAAATCGATATCATTGACTGTTTCAAGTTCAATGGCAATGGTTTGGACAGCTTTCTTAACAACCGGGCCGGGACCGTCAAGAAAAGCTTTTTGAACCTTAATGGGCCAGATGGATACAGGCTGGCAAAGGGAAAACTGACAGGGAACATTTTTGACCGGTTTGGAAAAAAGGGGAACCCCCTCTTCAATTTCAAATCCTTTTTCAGTGATACTCTTGTTTATAGGATCAAATCTCACCATGGTCATTGAGGGGATAGGATTGTTATAATGGGGATATGTTATCCCCATAAGCGATTGTGTTATTTCAGGAAAATCATCATCAATTTTTTTATGGATTCTTCCGCTGATAAAGGCAAATGCCTCAATCAGTCTTTCCGTATGAGGATCTTCACACTTATCCGGTTCCAGAAGAAGCCGCCCTGCAATTTTGGGATATTTTGCGGCAAACTGCTCGCCCATATCCCGGACAAATGTCAGTTCACGCTCGTAATAATTTAATAATTTATCATCCATGACAAGGGGTTAAAACTCACTTTTATTTTGAAATGACATACCGTCCCCGGTTAAGGTCAAAAAAAGTATCAAAAGAAACCGGCTCAGCCAGAGGCTCAACAGCCAGTATTCCGGAAATTCTGAAAAACAGTTCCCTTTTTTTACCGGCCTGACTTTCAATCCGAACAATCGGTTTTCTCAGGCGAGGTTCAAAATTCGAAATGGTTTTCTCAATTTCCACACACAATTTCTGCCTTACCAGGGTACTTTCAGGATTCTCCGTGGAAGAATCTTTAAGACCATACCGGATAAGAGATCCCTTGAGGCTGTTAAAAGTACCCGGCAGCTCAATGGGACTGCACCGTGTATTCAAAAGATTCTCTATGTCCCTGACAATACTTTCCAGTATCTGTCGCTCAGATACAACACGGTACTGGGCAGGTTCCGAACTCAGTTTGGGGTCAGAATCCAGAAGCCTGTCCAGTATCGATGCTGTTAGATTAACATGATCCTTCATAATTCAATTAAACAAACACTTTTTCCTATCCTTGTGCCGGTGGCGGAAGTTCAGACACCAAACGCAGGGAGACAGCCAGTTCATCCAGTTGAAAATGAGGTTTAAGGAAACTTACCGCCCTGTAGGCACCGGGTTTTCCCGGTATCTCACTGACATCAATGCGGGCTTCCCTTAACGGATACTTGGCTTTTTGTTCCTGTGTGGCATTGTCATCTAGAAGAACATAATTGCTGATCCAGCGGTTAAGGAAATCTTCTGCATTCTGCCGGGTCATAAAACTGCCGATTTTATCCCGCATAATAGATTTCAGGTAATGAGCAAATCTTGACACAGCCATAATATACTGAAGCTGCGAAGACAGCTTTGCACTGGCATTTGCCGTATCAGAATCGTAAACTTTTGCCTTGTTCCCTGTCTGGGTACTGAAAAATGCGGCATAGTCTGTTCCCTTGCAATGCACCAGAGGGACGAACCCCAGATCTGCAAGTTCTTTCTCCCTTCTGTCTGTTATGGCAATTTCAGTGGGACATTTCAAAGCAACATCCCCTTCATCCGTTTTAAAATTATGAACCGGCAAATCCTCTACAAGGCCACCGCCCTCAACCCCTCGTATGGCTGCACACCAGGAATGTTTGGCAAAGGAATCCGTCAGCTTGGTTCCCAGTGCATAGGCAGCATTCCCCCATAGATAGTTGTTATGTTCTTTGCCATCCACTTTTTCCTCAAAATCGAAGGCTTCCACAGGTACATTGTCTTTCCCATAGGGCTGCCGCATGAGGATATGGGGCATGGCAAGTGCTACATAGCGGGAATCTTCCGATTCTCTGAATGATTTCCATTTGGCATATTCAACACTCTGAAATATTTTTGCCATATCCCTTGGTTCACCCAGCTCGGTAAAGCTGTCCATATTAAACAATTCCGGTCCTGCTGCGGAAAGGAACGGTGCATGAGCAGCAGCAGCCACCTGGGATACCTTGGTTAAGAGTGCCATATCCTGGGGATGGTTGGTAAACTCATAGTCTCCAATTAACGCCCCATACGATGCCCCGCCAAACATACCGAACTCTTCTTCATAGATTTTCTTGAACAAGGCGGATTGGTCAAATTCCGCAGCTTTTTCCATGTCCTTTAACAGATCCTTTTTGGACACATTCATGACCCGAAGTTTCATTCTTTCGCCTGTTTCCGTCTTATCCACCAGATAGGCCAGTCCCCTCCAGGACCCTTCCAGTTTCTGAAACTCTTCTGTATGCATTACTTCATTGAGCTGGTCTGAAATCAGCTTGTCAATCTGACTAATTCTGGCATTAATCATGGCTTCTGTATCTTTGGATACTGTAATCTCCCCCTCCATGATCTGGGATACAAATTCGCCGAGAAGATCTTTTGCCCAGCTTTTTTGGCTATCATCTCGTGCTAACCGTCCATCTGCTATTATCTGGTCAAGAAGGCCCGCCTCTTCCGTGGTTTCTGCTGCCGGGGCAGCATCGGGCTGGACCTTTTGTTCATTTTCAGCCATGTGGTCCCTCCTTTGATTGCTTATTTAAAGTTTATTCTTTTTTTACGCCGGCTTCCTTGCCAAGTTTCTCAAGAGAATCCGTACTGGAGATAACCTCCTGGAGCAGTTCATCCAGTTTGTCATTTCCATCCAGCTTATTGAGCAGTCCGGAAAGTTTCTCTCTTGCTTCAACAAGTTTACGGATGGGGTCAATCTGTTTTGCCACTCTTTCAGGATGAAAATCTTCCATGGACTTAAACTTGAGCTCCACTGCCATGGATGAATCGTCATCTGACAGCTTGTTATCAACTCGATAGGCAAGCCTTGGTTTCATCCCGTCAAGTACCTGGTTGAAATTATCCCGGTCAATTTCAACCAGTTTTCTCTCCTTAAGCTTGGGCAGAGGTTCCTCAGGTTTTCCTGACAGATCCGCAAGAACCCCGACAACAAAAGGTATTTCCTTCATTTCAATGGCATCACCCACTTCAACGTCATAGGTGATCTGGACCCTGGGGGATCTCACCCGATCCAAGGTATGCTGTAAACTTTCCTTGGCCATTTTTACCCTCCTTTAGTTATGAATTAAACATTTCGTTCTACACTCATTATTCAGTTTCACGGCTTGAATACTCCATGGCCTTGGTAACATCCAGAGTACACATCCGCGTTAATATTTCCTCTGCCCTGTAGTGATCTTCATCAGAGCTTCCTTCGGCTGTAAGACACTGGTGCAATGTCCCTAAGGCCTCGGCAATCCATATGGGTGATTCCCATCTGTCAAGACCTAGCTCATCGATCAGGGTATTCAACTCCTCCATAATAGGCCTGGCAAGATCCGCTCTTGATGCTCTCAAACAAAGTCTTGCCATGAGAAGCCGAAAATTAGATTTTTCCCTGATAGACTGGGCACTGCAGGAAGCACCTAAGAGCTGTTCCAGCGCGGGTTTAATTCCCTCTTTGCTCAATTTTTTCAGTGCATCCTGCCATACAGCCTCTTCAATACCGGCACTCCCGAGAATTCGATTGACATGATAGCTGCCGGCCAGCGCTCCTCCTTCAACACCCTGAGGAATCTGGGTCTGAACAAAAGCTTCGGTGGCACCGGAATCTTCTGTGTCTGTTAATGCTTCTGACTGATCCGCTATTATTTCCTGCTGTTCTTCTGGTATGGGATCAGGATTTTCTTCTCTTTTCACTTTGACAAATTTTGTGGCAAGAGTAAAGCAGTCCGTAAGAGATGTTTTCAGTTCTGCAAGTCTTGGTGCCTCCCTGCCAAACTTTTCATCCACTGTATTGTCCAGGATATTGAACAGGTCCATACAATGGGAGATAGTTTCAAAAAGATTTTCATAATAATCTCTGGACGATGCTTTTACCGCTGTGTCAAACTCTTCTGCCGACAATTTTCCTTCGGCAATTTTCTCATCCCTTGCCTTTTTTTTATCATCTTCCACATCCCCATACTGATTTACGGTATCCTTTTCAAGGCCTACATTCCGAGATTCCTGCCACTTCATCCAGGAAAACCCGGGGGTTTTCCCCGGTTCGGTTATAGGGATCTCTTTTATGGGAAGCCAAAGCTTATCATTGAGAAACTCAAGTGGACCTGCCCGGTAATCCAGGTCATCATCCTCAATTTCCGGATAAAGGGTCTCCCAGAACTTATCCATAAATTCAGTAATGATGGTAAATCCCTGTCTTATACCTTCAAATCCCTCTGTGTGTGTCAGTGATTCCAGAAGCCAGGCGGCAATCTGCAAATCCTTTGTTTTTGTCGTCAACGCATCCATACAAAGGGAAAATTCCTGGTTCCAGTCAGAGATTTTTACTTCATGCTGCCAATCTCCCTGATCCAGAAGGTCATCTGCTCTTCTGGCTTCCTGAATCTCATCGTATACAGCTGTATACCGAAGATTATCACCAGAAGGATTGTCGCCGGGCAAGGGAGTCAGAATCGCATCAATATCCATTTTTAAACCTTCTCCTTATTTTTTTGATCCGCCATGTTATGGTTATTCCCCACCAGTGGATATATTAAAAAGAGTCAGAAAATCTTCAGCCTTTAAAGGTCTGGTATAGATTGTCAGCCCGGGATTCTCGGGCAGACCTCCTAAAAAAACAGCTCCTGGCATTGCTTCTTTTTTTTTAAACACCCCCCAATCTTTTTTGGGATGAGAATACACATCAGCGTTACTCAAAAGTGTTTCGACCGGAAGGGCGAGTGCCCCTTTTTCCTGATCCTTCCTGAACCAGGCCATCATTATTTCCGGTAATCTGGATCTTTCATCCTCATGAACTGATAAAGACGTTGGAAATCTTATTTTTATCAATTTTTCCTCAAACGCTTTAAAACTGTCATACCGCGAAGCACTTACATCTTCAAAGCTTCGAAAAACAGGCTCAAATCGTGTGAAGATATAATGCCATTTTTTGTCCCAGTCTTTCACGGAGCCTCTGCCCATGATGAGAAGGGGATAAGACCGTCCCATCCGGTCACTGCTGTCCCTGATAACCCCCAGGACAAGTTCACCCTTATTTACCCCCTTGACCCAGAAACGAAACGATCGGATCATTGTATTATTTTTCTGATCTCCCTTAAGTTTTGTACCCTTTTCAGCCCAGGCGGACAAGGCATTGGCCAAAGGAGAATCTATATTCAAACTGAAATAATCATTAAAAGCCGGATGCTTCCCATAAGCCGAAAATTCAATAGTGGATTTTGGTCTGCCTAATCCCAGCATTTAACAATCTCCATAGGCGTCTTCCCGGGGACAGCACCTAACAACCTGACGACGGGTTTATTCCCTTTTAATCCATACTTTGCCTTGATAAACCGGACTCTCATTCTTTTTAAGTCATCTTCAGCATCTGGAAAATCAGATGGGATAAATCTGTGTTGTCCCTTTGAAAAAGCTTTCAAAAATTTAGGAAAGGAAAGGGGACCCGTATATTTTTTGACCAGCACAAGACTGCCGATCTTGATCTTAAAAATCACTTCACAGTCTGACTGGGGAACCCAAAGGAATATCTTCCTGACGGGATAGTTGCGGTTTTCCAGTGTGGTTGTGCCATCGGCACAGGCGAGTTCAAGTACTGTGGCATGGGGCTGTACCTGAGCCTCTTCATTGGCACTGGTCGGGTATCCGCTTATCTTCACACTATAGTTTGTTTTTAACGGTTTGGAAGCCGTAACGCCCCGGGTGAGAAATTTAAAAAAATAGGGGTCAAATGCCATACTTTTTCCATTGACCTTGGCTGAATAAAATCCCTTTTTTAACCCTCTTTTTACAAATGGCTTGCCAGGTCCTTTTAAAAAATTTGTTACAACCCCTTCAGGACCCAGAAGAAGAGTGTTAATATTCTTTTTATCTGAGACATCTTTCATCTCCATTAATACAGTTTCTTCCCACTTCTTTTGAAGTTGGCAGGATGCTTCCTGCAAGGCAAATTCATGATAAAAATTCAGCGGCCCTTCAAAAATTTCCCAGATATAGGCGGGTTCTTTCCCCGTATATACCACGATTGCTTTAAGTTTATTGACTGCTTTTCGGGCAGTAAAAAATGGGATCGTGCTTGTGGCAGGGTCTTCAGTATAAATGGAGGCTGCAAACTCAAATGCCGCCCTTTGAGATAAAACAGATGGAATAATGTTGGCAAGAGCATCCTGATACGTCATAAACATCTTACCCGCCTTCATCATTGCCCCGGCATCCAGGTGGGTGTTGATAACACCACTGGTATGGGTTGCGCTTGCCAGTTTTGATTTCACCCTTGATGCAGCCTGACCTATAATACCGCTTGAACCTGTTTTCTGAGCTCTGAGGGTTATGGCCTGGCTTTGCAGGTTATTGAGATCTCGGACCAGCTTTATCCATTCCGGCAAATTTTTCTCATCAAAAAAGGATTTAAGCTCATGGATGATGATTTGAAGTAAAGAAAAATACGGACCTTTTTTATCGCCTGCAATCGTTGAGATATTTAGCCATTGTTCCCGGGTTTTCAGATTTTTTTTGCCGGTGTCAAATTGGGCAACAAAATTCAACCATCCTGTAAGATAGGCGGTTTTATACCATTTGTAAAATTCGCGCTTCCGGCCGGCTAAAATGAGAGGATCGGTCAATGCTGTTTCAATTTCACTGATAAATCCATCAATCTTTTCTTTTCCTTTAAGGGTAAAACTTGAATCAACCCGTTCGGATTTGGTTTCCCGGACTGCTTCCCCCCAGAAATCCGCCAGTGTGTACGGGGTCAATTGAGGATCCGAATTGGTCCTGGCAACAAGCCAGTTCAGGTTAGATCCTTTAATGGAAAGAACCCGCGCCAGCCATTGTTGTAAATTGTTCATTCCTTGATTTATGGACTGGGTATCCTCCTGCCAGAGCAGATAATATAAATAAAGGTCCTTGATTTTTAACTGGATATCTTCAGCAATATCCTGGCCTGCCCCAATTTCCACTGTATTGAAAACCGGCTGTCCCATCTTCTCAAACTCTTCAACCGGATGATTTAATAATTTGGCTTTAATGAGGTTTATCCGTTTTACCAGATGATCCACATGGCTGATGATGACATCAACTGGTGTGGATGAATTAAAATATGCCATATTATCAAACATTTTCTTATCAAGGGGGGCAACAAATCTTTTTTCCATCAGTATACAGTATTTTTTCTTAAGCTCTTCCTCTACCTCAATACTCTCATTAAGGCCAAGCCGTGGAATCCACCACCTGCCATTGCTATTTTCAACCGTTTTTATGGTATGTTTAAATTGTTCCAGAGTAGAAATATCTGAAATCACTTCTCCCTGGAGTATCCTGGGACCGGCAAACTGGGCAGAGGCTGTTTTTATGGTATGAAGATTTTTCACAAAAGAATAACTCAAAATACCACAAAAAGCGATAATAATGGCAGTCCAGGCCGCAAATCCAATATTCCGGGTCAACCTTTTCCATGCAGCCCCCCGTTGAGTCACCCTGAAAAGCCCTCTGTCAGATGGAAGAAGCCATGAAAAAAAGTCGTGAAGGAATAGCCCCTTGCTGGTACCGGGTAGAACCTCCTGTTCCCCAATGATCCCTAAATCTTTTAAGAAATGGGAAAAAGGCGTTCCTTCCTGACAGCCGCTGGAAAAATATATGCCACGGAAAAAAGGGGTTTCCTGGTAGGGATTTTCCTGAAAAGCTCCTTTGATGAAGGCTTCAAATCCCGGCCTGATTTTTTCAAATTCGCTGGGGAAAAGGATGAGTTCAGGGCTGATTTTGCGGCTTTCAAGCTTTTGCATAAGCAGCAGCCGGATATCTCGAATCCTCTCTCCCATAGTCCTGAAACAATCCGAGACAAGTCCCATGGGATCTTTTTTTAGACCATGATTCACGATCCCCATGGTCTGGCCTAATACATCATCACTGAAGCAATCGGAAAAATGGGTCATTCCCTGAATGAGATCGCATTTCGTGACCATGATATAGACCGGAAACTTTGCATCCAGAACGCGCATCAGCTCATCTAAGCGCTTTCTGATATCCCGGCCATACTTTTCAAGCCCTTCTGCGTCCATGTTATTTAATGAATCTGCGGCAATAGTTACAATCAAGCCGTTTAGCGGTTCTTTTTTCCTATACCGTGAAAGAAGTCCTAAAAATTTCTGCCACTCATCTCTGTCCCGTTCATCATCCACAGAGACAGCATATCTTCCGGCTGTATCAATGAGGACGGCCTGTTCAAAAAACCACCAGTCACAATTGCGTGTACCCGATATCCCAGATACACTGCTGACCTCAGCAAAGGAAGAGGACAGCTTTGCACTTTTAATGGCGGTAGTTTTCCCGGTTCCACTTCCTCCGATGATCATATACCAGGGAAGAACATACAATGGATTACCCTGCTTTTTCAGGTGGGATTTTTTTAAGGCCTCCATGGCTTCTTTCCATTTGGCCTGCATCTCTCTTGATACTTCCCGCTCTTTTTTGTCAGCAGATTTCAATGCAGCGCTGTCCTGCTCAATGATCTGACTTACAAATTTCTGTTCCTTTTTTTTCAAAAGCAGCTTGCGGAAAAAAAGTATGCCTAGAAAAACTCCAATAACGCCGGCGGCAATAAAGAAACAGACCCATAACGGCCACCTGGCCCATACAACCCCTGCAAAAATTGCAACGCCAATAAACGCAACCAAGGCAATGATCAAAAAAATTTTAAACAGAAACGCAAGCCGATTTTTCATTTAAGGTATCCTGCTGATTAAAGTTTCTCCAACATTATTTAAAACAAATTTATAAATCAAAAACAGCACGCCATATAAGCCCACCGGAACCAGGAAGGCGGCAAGAGTCAAAATTGAAAACCGTTTTTGACCGGCTGTTTCAGACGGTTCATGGTCCGTCACATAGGAGTCGGGAAAGAGCTTGATTCGGTCCATGGAGGGCAGATCCACGGAACTTCCTGTTAAAAGCTTTAAATTTGATGTTTTCAACTGATCTAAAAGCATGTCATCTCCCGGATTGCAATACTGGCCGGTAAACCCCAGTGCCAGGCAGATATAATAGACCTCTCTTACATGATTTTGATGGGGACCGATGGTGTTGAGTTTCGAAAAAAAGAGTTCGCCTGCATCAGATGTCTGGAAATATTTGCGTTGAAGCTGTTCTCCCTGCCATTGGATTTTACCCTCCCAGGAACCGCTCATAATGGTTTCATCAACCCATGCAAAAACGGCAAACCGGGCCAGATCATAGTCTTCCCTGGTAGCATCACTTTTTTCAAAAAAAACTTCACTCTCCCTGTTAAGTCTTTCCATACCAGCACTGGCCTGATCAAAGGGTATGTTTTCCAACCCCTGCTTTTTTTGGAGCAAGATTGTATAAGAAATGATATCGGTAAAACAATCTGAAAGTCTCATCTTTCTAATTCCTCCTCACGACCATTAATTCAACCTTAAGGTCTTCAGGTGCTGTATCCCAGTAAAGAGCTATATTGTTCCCCCCTTGTACGGGCTCCCATTGTTTTCCATGGTGATCAACCTTAAAATAGGTTGAAGCGGTTTTTCGAGGAAGTTCCTGTGGGGGTATTTCAAGATGATTAAGCTTGACGCCCGGCAGAGACTGGGCAATGAGGATGGGCAGAGACTCCCGGGCACTCAATTTTGCGATATGCTTCATGGATTCAATGATGGTTTCCGCATTTCCTTCAGATTCCATGACCAGAAAGAATTGATTCCTTCCTTCAAATATATTAGGAGGTATTTCAGCGGTATAATACGTACCGTCAAAATGAAGAGGAATGATATACTCAGGCCCTGATGTTATTCCATCCAGAAGTTGAGTGATCAGCTGCTGTGCGCCTGTAAAGCATTCCCATAATTTTTTATGGTTATATTCCAATAAAAGAGCTGTGCCATCCTCAAGTTCTCCGCCGGCGGATATGTCTGCTGAAAAAGAGGATAGTTCTCCGATAATCTGCCTTAAAATACCGTAGATTGCCCAGGGTCCGCTTTGAATAGTGGCGGTCAAATGGGTTAAAAGCGGTACATATCTGTTCAGCGAGCGTAATGCCAGCATATATACCATATCTCTTGATCCAAACTCTGACGTGTGAACGCCTTTGGATCTTTTGACCGCCTCAAGCTGCCGGGCCCTAGAAAAAAGCTGATCCTTTATTTCCTTGATAATCCCCATTAAAATCCCTGAACCTGCAATCGTCAGGCATGGCGGGATAAAATTATTGCTGATCTCTATTTCTTCCAGATTTTTTTTAAGCCTGGCAATGGGGATCAGCTGGTAATCACTCTTATGATCAATTTCAGTCTCCCAGAATATTTTGACAAGAAAACTCATCCGCCTGACTTCAGCCTTGGGACCGTCTCCATGAAGGTCTCCTACCTCTTCAGGTGCTGTTAAGGAAACAAAGCGGTTTGACACAGGTGACAAATCATTATAGTCTGCTAAAACAGAAACATTCTCTCCGTTCTCATCCCACTTTTTTAAGCCCAGATAGACTAAAAAAGATTTTCCTCCATCCTCCCAGGCCTTTTCAAATGACCTGGCCTGTATTACACCATTTTCACCAATGATGACATGAGTGTTATCAGGGAAAAGAAATTCTCCGGACTTCATATCAAACACATAATTGGACAGAGAAGATTCATCAATTCCAAGGTTTCCAACTCCCCAAAAATGAGGGGCCATGAATTTATACCACGGTTCGGAAAGCGATCGGTTATAAAGATCATTTAACTGAAAATGGTGTGGCTGGAGAAAAAGCCCCTGATGCCAGAAAAGAGGTTTAGCCATTATTGATGCCCTTCAATTTTATCGATCTGTTGAGGTCCCAGAAAAAGTTTAACATCAAGTATACCTGGTTTCTGCTTTTTTTCTTTAGAAAAAAATCCTTTTTCTTCAATAACAACCGGGATTTCAATGAGTCGTGTGATTCGTTCTTTTACAATGTCATAGTATCCTGCCACCACGGCCAGATACTTTGCATTTTCCGCACGGTCCAAAGCCAGTGTGATATCCTCTGCCGGATGAACAATCAACCGCTTTGATGCCGCAACACTCTGATCAAACAATTTACAATCCAGAAGCTTGTAAAGTCCGCTCTGATCACCTGAGAGCTGATTAAATCCATTGGGATCCTTTAATTGGTAAACACAGACATGAAGTGTGTGTGCCTTTTCATCATCAAGGTTCAACCTGGGGTCTGCAATCACTTGAAGTTTAATTGCATCCTTTTCATAGGTCCACAGGGGAGGAGGCAGAACTTTTGCAGTGCATGAGAACACAAACAGGGTGATAAAAACAGATAATAATAATTTTATAATTTTTTCCAATTTTCCTCCTAATTAAAATGATATTTTTTGACAATTCCTTTCAAATTCTCTTAAAAAAGACTCCATAAATCGTCCTGATTCAAACCATTTCTCAAATTTTTTAAATTTTAGTTCATAGACTTCATAATACTTGGATTTGCGCATAGGGCTGAGTCTTGAAACATCCGCCTCTTTTTCAATTTTCTCAGGTGCAAGCTCTTCTAAAATTTGCATCACCTTGGAATGTGCTGCTTTTTTGGAAGCCTCCTGGGAAGCGAAAAAAGCTTTGCCTATCTGGCCGATATATTTTTCCAGAGTGCTTGTGTTTTGACTTCCTTCAAGATGATATCCAATAACCTGTCGTATGGTTTCATCGGAGTCCTGTTTACCTACCAGAGTCGTATTGATAACGCTAATCAATTGATTTAATGATTCAAAGACTGTATTGATTGATTCTCCCAGACTTTCTAAAAGTTCTTCTGAACTGAGATCCACCTGGGAAATTTCGCGACCCAGAAGAAGTTTAATTACTCTGGCCAACACATGGTCATCCTCTGGCAGGACGTCGGTTTTTTTATTTCCATGATCCTGGGGACCAAATAACTCAATCAATTTGTCCAGAGCTTTAGTCTTATCTGACAAATCAAGTGCTGCTAATTCATTTTCAAGGTACTCAGTTACCAAAAGATCAGGATTAGTCCTTTGTTCTTTAAAAATCCTTATTATATGGTCTTCTATCTTTTCATATTGAATCGGTTCAGTCATTTTCCAAATCCATTCAGCACTATTTTTTGGGGGTTATTACAATCGTTTTATCAAGGTCATCATCTTCACTGAAAAAATCAGATTCTTGATGTGTTTTTTCTGGCGAAGATATAATGACGGTTTCCTCCATATCGTTAAATCCACCATCCTCGGCGGGTTCTGTTTGCGGCGCGGGCATCATGACCATGGTTTTTTCAACTATGTCATCAAAACCTGCATCCTGTTCCATCTCGTCAGACGAAAGCACAATGGTTTCCAGTGCATCATCATCGAAATCAGGGGACAATTCTTTCTGGTCAGCCCATTTTGTTTTCAGTTGTTCAAGGATCAATAAAATGGCCTGTTTTTCAGATGACGGCAGCACCTGACCTTTATCTGCCCCTGGTGTTTCCTCTATTGAAGACTTAACCTTTTTCTGATCTGAAAACAATTCTTCTTTTATTTCCTGTTTCAGGGTTGTAATTTTATTAATTAACTGATTTAATTCATGATCCAGACCCTGTTCTTTTTTGCCATTAAAAAAAGAAAGCCCCGTCACAATAATCCTTAACCAAAATTGATGCCACTTCTGGGGGGTGGGTCTATCATCAGGATTCCAGAAAATATTTTCCATTGCCACAGATGGAAACGCTTTGATCAACTGATTGTAATCAGAAAGAAGACCATCGTCCAAACCCGTTTCAACCAGTTTCCCAATCTCCTCATACACCTTATCCTGTCCCTGATTTTCGTTCACAAGAAAGGTATGAAACCAGAGTGACGCCATAAAGTGCAAACTGCTGTTTTTTGACAGAACAGAGTGAATATAATTTCTCGGAGAATTAACCATCAGGTCAATAATGCTCAACTTGAAACTCCAGAAAAAAGGAAGACTGTTCCCTGTGGACTGGAGCCTTATCCAGATGCTTTGTGCAGATAAATTAAGCAGGGGATAGCTCTCTTTTTCAACCCTTTGATAAAGAGAGCGAAAAAATTCTTCAAAAAAACAAAGCTTTAAAAAAAGGACTTCTAAGAAAAATCTTTCATCCCCCTCAAAAAAAAATGGAATGTTGTCCTGAGAGAGTGGGCTTTCTCCTCCCCGACCAGACCCCGATACTGTAGTGGGAAACGCATTAATTCTTTCAAAGGGTGCCCCGGAAATCAAGGAGAGAAAATCAATTGCTTTTATGGGCTGGGCATCAAAAAAAAGCATGTGAAAGGGATAAAAAGAAAAAAAACTGATATGCGATGCCGCTTTTTCCCCGGTGATGTAACACTCTGCGTGGCCGGGGCAGTCAGGACAGGGAAAACTGCTGGAAACTGCACTTCTCAGCTTACTGAAATCCTTGATAAGATCAAACCGATCTTTCGTAAAAACTGGGTCATCAGCAGAACGGGAAAACTGGTAAAACTCATAATTTGTTTTGGCAGCATGACACCTGGGGCAGAAAAGATATCGCTTTAACGACGTAGAAAAAGGGGGAAGCGATTTGCTTATCAACAGGGTATCATCCTGACAAAGATCAAGTTCGGTCCCACATTCAGGGCATGGCGGATGAAAAAATTTTTGTTGTTTTTTACAATAAAAAAGCGATCGGAAGGCAGTGGCCTTTCCTTCCCGGCTTAATTGTTTCGGAACGATAAAGACATTTTTATCTTTGGAATATGATTGTATTGTTTCAAGCCAGATCCTGTCGATACTGACATTTGTAAAGGGGGTCAAATCATCAGGTAAGATTGGGTAATCATCCCGTTGAACCAGTAAAAAAAGAGATTTAAACCGGTCGGCATCATTGATCTTTAATCCAGCCTTGACTATAATTGAAAGATGCTGTCCTTTGTCAACGATTTGAAACGGATATGAATATCCCTGAAATAAATTCCTGTCCGAGTCTAACACAGGAATATCAAGGAGGAAACCTTCTCCCCCGGATTCAATAAACGGAAGCAGTGAAATTGTTTCGTCCATTTTTTGATCTCTATCCCCATATCAGGTTTTGGGTTTTCGATGACCCACTTATTTTTAGCAATGGCCCACGGGCACAGTAACGTCTAATTATAAGAAAATCAACCCTTTTTTAACGGTGTTAAGGCGTTCTCCGGCTTATTTCCCCTTTGTTTTGAATCCGTCAATAAAACGATCCTCTATGGCTGACAGATATTGGATTTTATCCAACAGATCTTTTTCTCTTTCTTGACTATTTTTGCTAAACACCTTATTATAAAGGAAAATACCATGTCTTGAGATGATTAACTTGAGTTTGCCATACATCTTCATGCAAACTTTAAAAACGGCTAAAGAGTCTTTGCTATGAAACAGTGCAAATCATGCGGACAAATTATCTCTCAAAAAATTACAATGTGCCCGGCCTGCGGCAGCTCCATTGTAGACGGCATAAAATATATTGACGATTACAAGATTTTAGCTATCATTCACGAAGGCCGCTCCTCCCTTGTTTGCAAAGCTAAAAAAGATTCTGCAAAAAAAGGCCATGGTGAGAAGCCGGTCTCCATCAGATTATTCACAGAAACATCCGGTGTAGATACCCGTATTGCCAGCCGGCTTGTGGCAGAACTTGAGGAGCTCAACAAACTGCCACCCGAGCACTTTGTTCAGCATTATACCATCAAAAAAAGCAGTAAAGGGCTCTGGTACAGGGTCAGTGAATGGGTCGATGCAAACGATTGGGGCTCTATCTTTATGTCGGATCTATTAAATGACCCGCGACGGGTGGTCACTCTTTTTCACAATATCGCATCAGTACTTGACCTTCTGCACAAAAAAGATCATTTCATGCCCTACCTGATTCTTGAAGATATTCTGATCCCAAAGGGAAAAACAAAAGAGCTCTGTGTAAAAATCAACTACAAACTATCCAGATTCTTAAATGCAAGGGCAACCCACCACGGTCCCATGCTGCAGAAGCTGCTTGAATGCCACCCGGATATCATCAACCAGAGAGCCATTGATTTTAAAAGCGGAATCTGGTCTCTTGGAAAAATATTTATTGAGCTTTTAACCGCAGACCATAACCTGAAAGACTTTTCTTCAAGGGTTGATGAAATAGAAAGTCTGGACTCTGAGCTTGCCGTTCTGATCAAAATCATGCTGTCGGACGACCCGGATCTGCGACCCCAAACCATGGGCAAGGTGGTATCTGCATTATCACACATCTTAGACCGGCTGCCCTATTCTGACGGGCCGCCATCATCCAATAAAAAAAAGCCCAAACTGCTTGAAGAATTGAGATGGTTTAAAAAAGTGGTTGTGATGCTGATTTTAATTATTGCAGGAATCGTTACCATTGGTACCGTTTCATGGTTATATGTCAATTTTGACAAAAACAAAAAAGATGTGATACTTTCTAATTTTGTTGAATCCTATGCCGGTTCTATTGCATTTCTAATGGTTGAATACTGGCTGACAAACACCGAACAAATTGTATATAAAAACAGAGTGGAAGGCACGGCTTTTCTTGTGGACACTCAGGGATACCTTCTGACCAACCGTCATGTCGCCTGTCCGTGGCTTGATGACACCTCCCTTTTTCAAGTATATGGTCAGTATGCTATTTTAAAAAAAACCATTGAATTTGACTACAGGATGTATTTGTGGTTTGAAGGTGAAAAGGCATTCAACCGGTTACCCGCATTAAGCAATAATGCCCAATTATCTGATTCTTATTATCTTTCGTCCGCATACAGCACAGGCGGCCAGGGAAACCTGAGAATTGTCGGGGTCCCAAGGTCTTCTGCAAAAACCGGGGAAATGATTAAATCCCCATTTAAAAACGATTTTGCAGTTTTAAAAATTGATACACTTCCTTCCCGTTTAAAACCCTTACCCATAGAAACAACCATTGCTTCTGATGATATTAAGCGTCTGTCACCCGTGATGATTTTAGGTTTTCCCTTGGGAAAACGGACCCAGGATGACCACATCAATACAAGTATTACCAGAGGATATGTCAGAAGGATATCCAAAGAAATCATCCAGGTGGACTCCTCTATTTATAAAGGAAACAGTGGGGGGCCTGCCATCAATGCAAAAGGTCATGTCATCGGGATTGCATCCGGGGTGGTAACAGATCAGACAAGCGGATATTTTAAAATCAACACACCTTTATCTGATTTTGGCCTCATTTTACCCATTTCACGACCGGCCAAGTTTATTGAATCAATTAAGACGGGTCAGCCCCATTGGGATGGCATTCTTGATTTTTCTCTGGAATCCAAACTTGAACAGATTGCCAGCCTTGCAGTTGAACATGAATTCAAACAAGCGGCTGATTTATGTGAAACCATGCTTAAAAAAAGAAATGATCCTGTCCTGTTGTTTGCAGCAGGGGTGCTCAATTTTTGTACCAGGAATTTTGACAAGAGCCGACAGTTTTTTAAAAAACTGTCTTTGATCGAACAGCAAAACACAACATCCAGGCTGATGCTCTATATTATCGAATGGATAACAAATCATAAAAAAAACCATAATCTTACAAAAAATCTTTTTACTATGAAGTGGTATGAAGAAGATGAATTTTTAGGCTATCTTGCAACAATATTAAAAAATAAAAAAAGGATAAATCCAAAATTCATTGACTATGAGAACCGATCTGAAAAAAGCTGGAGGCTGTTTATTGAAGGGCTTATTTCAGAAAAAAACAATGAGTTGGAAACTGCTCAAAACATGTTCAAACAATCGATTTTAAATGCCGGTGTCAATGATTGGGTTTATTATCTTTCTTTTTCAAGGCTGAATCACATCCAGAAAAAACAGAACAAAAAAAATATTGAGGCCTTCAGACTAAAAGCACGAGAATACAGGGAACTGGCATCTGAAAACAAAACTGCGATGCTTGCATTGATTAACCAGTTTGAATCAGGCAAATTGAACCATGAAGAAAAAATTCGACTCTATATCAAACTTCTTGAACTGGCACCGAAAAACCTGACCATTATTGGAAGAATCGCATTTTTCCATGCCACTCAAGGTGAATGGCAAAGGTCACTTGACTTCATTGACACCTATTTTAAGCAGCCTGTCCGGGAGACATCCTTAAGTCTCAGCCTGGGGTTATTAAAAGGAGAAATTCTAAATATCATGGGAAAACGATCCGAATCAATGGAGTGCTTAAAAAAATTTTCAAATCAAGCCCATGATTCCTGGTACAGTATTATCAGCAACCACCTTATTTCAAAGAACAAAGATGATAAGCTGATTAAACTTGCCGGAAGGAAACCTGAAAAATTAATTACCCTGCACACGGCACTGGGTTTATGGGCCGAAGGGATTCAAAATAAAGAGAAAGCATCACATCATTACAGGGAGGCATTAAGCTCGTATCTTGATGACTGGAACGAGTATGATCTGGCGCTTGGCAGGCTCATGCATTTCAGAAAGCCTCTTAACTGATTTTTTGAAACAGATCCAGGTCAAACCGCGTCAGGACTGTTTGTCCATTTTATGTTTCAATTGGATCCAAGTTTCTAATCCTTGCTTTACGGTTTTTTCATATCCCCGGTCCGTTGGGAAATAAAACCTGCGATCATCAAGAGTATCCGGCAGAAAGGACTGAGGAGCAAAGGCATCTTTATAATCATGGGCATACTTGTACCCTTTACCATAATCCAAATCTTTCATCAGTTTAGTCGGGGCATTCCTGATATGGAGCGGGACCGGCGAGTAACCGGTTTTTTGTATTGTCTTTTTTACCTGTTTATGCGCCATATATACTGCATTACTCTTGGGAGCGGTTGCAAGATAGATGGCAGCCTGAAAAAGGACATCATCCCCTTCCGGATGACCTAAAATCCTATAGGATTCACTGGCATTCAGTGCCATGGTCAAGGCTCCCGGATCAGCCATGCCGATATCCTCTGTGGCAAACCGGATCATTCTCCTGAGCATGTAATAGGGATCATCGCCTGCCATGAGCATTCGTTCCAGCCAGTAAACCGCTGCATCCGGATCACTGCCCCGCATGCTTTTAATAAATGCGGAAATCAGGTTAAAATGCTCCTCACCCGCCTTATCGTATAAAAGTGATTTTTTTTCGATGGCTGTCTCAACATCCCGGGATGTGATCTGCTTTTCTCCTGCAAAATGGAGTACTGCTGTCTCAAGATTGGCCAGGGCAATCCTGGCATCGCCGTCAGACACCCCTGCTATATGCGCCAATGCATCAGGGGAGAGTCTCTCTTTATCAAGCCCCAGACCGTTTTTTGAATCTGTCAAACCCCGGTTTAAAATGCTTATAATGCTCGATTTTTCAAGACTTTTCAACATAAACACCCTGCATCTGGAAACCAGGGCAGGTATCACCTCAAAGGAAGGGTTCTGGGTGGTTGCTCCCACAAGAGTAATCAGTCCTTTTTCCACATGATGAAGAAATGCATCCTGCTGGGCCTTGTTAAACCTGTGGATTTCATCCACAAACAGAATGGTCTGTTTTTTATACAGCATCCGTCTTTTTTTAGCCTGTTCAATAATCTGCCGGATATCTTTAATACCGGAGAGAACAGCAGATACACTTACAAACTCAGATTTTGTTTCATTGGCAATAATGCCTGCCAGGGTTGTCTTGCCGCATCCGGGCGGCCCCCAGAGAAGGATGGAAAACACCCTGTCACCTTCAATGGCTTTTTGAAGGAGACTTCCTTTGGCCGTCAGATGCTCCTGGCCCACAAGTTCATCAAGGATCTTTGGACGCATCCTGTCCGCCAGAGGACGAGCCAAAGATTCATCTATAGAATTATGAGATTCAAAAAGATCCATTTTCTTTAAGAATTATTCAAGTCCCTTTCTCTCTTTTTTTTGCTTTGTTCTTTTCTTAATTTTTGTTTTTTTCTATTATGTTTTTTCTTTTTCTGGAAAATTCGTTCATCTTCCTTTGATCCCCCTGAAAATTTTATTTTTCCCGTCTTTTCTCTGAAGAGAAGTTTTATGGGCGTCAATTTTAAAGGAATCATCTGGCGCAACTGGTTAATCAGATAGCGCTTGTAGGAAAAATGAACCGCTTTGGAAAAATTAACAAAGCAGACAAAGCACGGTGGTTTTGTGGCCACCTGTGTAGAGTAGAAAAATTTTAACCTTTTCCCCTTATGCAATGAAGGCTCTTCCCTATAAACCGCATCCTCAATAATTCGATTCAGCGTGCCGGTATTAATCCTGTGACAATATTCCTTGTAAATTTTCACCACTTCATCCAGAATTTTATGGCACCGCTGTCCTGTCAGGGCTGAAATCGTTAAGGCCGGTGCATAGGATAAGAATTTTGCCTTGTACCTTAAATCTTCCATATATTTTTTTATATTTTTTCGTTCCTTATCTAAAAGGTCCCACTTATTTAACAGAAACAGCGCGCCGCATCCCCTGTCTTCTGCATACCCTGCAATGGTAATATCCTGATCCGTTATGCCTTCATCCGAATCAATCAGGATTAAGGCTACATCACACTCATCAAGACTCTTTAATGATTTTAGAATGGAAAATTTTTCGATTTTCTGAGTGACCTTACCCTTTCTTCGGATACCGGCCGTATCCACAAGGATAAACTGCCTGCCTTTATGCTCAACGCTAAGCTCTATGGCATCCCGTGTGGTACCAGCCTTTTCATTGACTACCAGACGCTGTTCACCAAATAACCTGTTGGCAAGAGAAGATTTCCCTACATTGGGCCGGCCCACAATGGCAATTTTTATCAGGGTCTCTTCGTCTTCTTGTTTTTGATCATATTCCGGCAGAGCTTCCACCAGATCATCTAAAAAATCACCCACGCCTATGCCGTGCTCTGCTGAAATCTTATAGAAATGATCAATACCCAATGAATAAAATTCAGAAAGTTCGTCATGCTGTTTATAGCTTTCAATTTTGTTGATCAGGTAATACACCGGCTTGGACATTCTGCGCAAAAAATCTGCCAGTTCCCGGTCATAAGGAGACAATCCTGTCCTGCCGTCCATAATGAAGATAAGGACATCCGCCTGATCAGCCGCAGCCGTCAACTGCTCTTTGATCTGGGAGGCAAAATAATCATCATCCGAACTTAAAAATCCACCTGTATCAATAACGGTGAATTCAACATCATCCCATGTTGCATCGGCATAATGTCTGTCCCTTGTCACACCCGGAAAATCATCAACAAGTGCATTTCTAGCGCGTGTAATCCTGTTAAACAGTGTGGACTTTCCCACATTTGGACGGCCAAGAAGTGCCACAACCGGTTTCATTATTTTACCTCCAAAAATTAAACTAAAATATTTTGCGTCTTATACAATATATTGTAATTTTTATAAATAGTAATGAATTTTTACTTTTAAGAATAAAACCAATGAAAAATGGCACACATAGGTATAAAACCATTGTAACTGAGCTGTTAGAATATGGGGATTATACGGAC
>Ga0164318_10000800_pt1 | contig 25826 bp, 15 predicted proteins | sample GuaBasSedimGuay9_FD_113734 | JGI IMG/M metagenome (GOLD analysis project Ga0164318, IMG submission 113734) | Subseafloor sediment microbial communities from Guaymas Basin, Gulf of California, Mexico - Guay9, Core 4571-4, 0-3 cm | ecosystem: Environmental > Aquatic > Marine > Hydrothermal vents...
AGTATTTGTAACACCTTCGATCTTTGTTACTCTACCACTACTATTATCACCCCAATCAGCAACATACAAATCAAGCTTATTACCATAATAACCAACACCACCTGCTCCTGTTCCTGTTGCAGATGCACCATGCCAATTATTAAATCTTTCACCTGATACTACCCATACATCAGTAGGTCTATAAAATTTACCCAAATCTGTACCAGTACCACCAAGTTCAGTAAATTTTGTTGGAGCTGTTGCCAAAGCTGGATTTAATGCTTGATCATCTCTATAAACCAATACTTTATCATGTGAATAATCTGCAATATAAACATATACGTCTGAAGAATCAGCAACCGTAGAACCTTTATGGTATCTACCTACAGCAATAGATACTGGATCTGAGCCTTCTGCAAATTTTGAAACATATTGAAATTTATGTGCCCAGTCACTATTTTCATCCCATACAAATTTCTTTACGCACTGATGCCCTCTATCACCGATATAAACATCAACTTTACCTGTAATTTCATTATATCTTGCAGCAACTCCTGTAGGTTGTGATAATTGTCCACTTGCACCTGAAGTACTGTCTGCATAAGTATTATCATATACAAACATATCTGGTGATGGATAATATGCTATTCTCACATTCCAGGTATCTCCAGCTGGTGGAATTCTACCGTGAATTCCATTACCAAACATAATCTTTCCGCCACCTTTTTCAGTAAAAGCATCACCAGGAGCAAAAGGACCATCAGGATCTGCAAATCTGTCTAATTCATAAGCACCAGTATCACCAACTACTGTTAAATTTTCTACTCTACTCCAGATTTCTGATGTTTCATAAGTACCATCACCATCTTCATCTACCCATACTGTAGGCCATTCCATTACAGAAAAGGATTCTTCATGTCTATTAAAGAAAAATACCTGATTTATGCTATCGCCATATAATGTATATGTTACAGTATCTGGGAAGAAACTAAGTCTTGAACCACCAAGAGCTGTTCTATATCTTAAATAATGTTTTTGCTCTCCATAAAAATGACCTGATGTTTGACTTACCCATACCTTTGAATATTCAGGATAATCTGGATATGTAGATGGTAACAAAGAAGATTTTACATCAACATTTTCATCAATACCAATACTACCATTTATCACAATAACTCTATTCTTTCCTGTTTCTGTTAAGAAAATTCTAATAGAATCATCTACAACATAATTAGAACCATGAGTAGTTGCTGTTGCTGCATTAGCTGCATCAATATCAGTAGTAGTTGTAAATTTTACACCTGGATTAGAATTTGTAGCACTTACTACTGCAATTGCTGTAGGATTATTCAAATTACCACGATATCTTTGAGAATATGGTATAGATAATGAACTAAAACTACTATCAAATTTTGCATTTGAATAACAGAATAAATACGATGAATCATCTGGAGCCTGTCTATCTAATACATAAATATTAACATGATGAGACAAATGTTCATCACCACTATGATCAGCAGACCATGGTAATACTGCTATATCAGAAACTCTTCCCCAACCATTAAAAAAATCATTAAAATTTTCAGAACTATCAATATCACAATTAGGCCAATTCCCATTTGATGCATTTTTAATATAATTATCAGTTATAGCTCCACCATATCTTACAGCAGGGTCTAATTCACTGCTATTTAAATCAGGTGCTAATACACATTCTACAGTTATAACATCACTACCCGTTATACTCTTAAAAGTGATCAAACCATTATCATAATCTATTGTATAACATTTTGCATTACTTGGTAATGATGATAAATTTGAAACTCTTGTCCATTGTTCACCATTTACTTTAACAATTTCAGAATTTTGTACAACATCCCAAATATCTTCACCATCGCCATTATATAATCCACCAGTACCTGAACCATTATCTCCCATTACAATTTGAGCAGTATTTGCAGTTGTATCAATGTCTAAACTATCAATAAAAGGAGTTTGCGGACTATCAGTTGAATCCAATACAACTCTAATAAAATTAGCCTCAAAAGTTTTTAATTCTTTTGCTACACCATCAGCTACAAGTGTAACATAAGCACGAGCAGTATCTGCAGGACCAGCTGCATAAGTACCACCGCCTCCATTATCATAAGCACCTAAAGTTGTATCAACATAAACAGCCACTGCAAGTGCTGATTCCATAATTTTCGGAGTATAGAATGTGCTTGAAAACTCAGCAGTTCCTGCACCACCACCTGAAGTATTCCAAACACCAGGATTATCTACCCATAATGGATGCACTTTCTTTAGATCAGGCCTATTACCACTGAGCACATTATAATATAAACCATCCCACCATCCACTAAATCTATAAACAAGTGGCTGTGGAGTGGATACATTAGATGAACTCTGTGCATTTACAATTAAAGGTATCCCAACGATGCAAAGCCCAATCAGAATTACAAGGGCTACCTTAAATTTTTTTGTGAACATCTCTTTTCCTCCTTGTAAACACGTTTAAACTAACGTAGTTACCTACTACACAATAATTCTTAATACTTACCTCCTTTCTAATTTTCTTCCTCCTTTCTTTTATTAAGTTCGTTTCCTATTTCGGTGTAAGGTCGTTCTTATTAGTTTTATCGACATTTTAAAACAAAACTTTAGAAAAAACTGTTAATTAATATAAATTGATATAGCGTTCGGCTCATAAATTTTAATCTCATTTGTACCAGCATCTAAAACCCTATATTTATTGAAAAGCAAAGTTGTTTCCCCTTTCTGAAGTGCTTTAAATTTCAAAATACACAATGTTTTTTTCATATTAACTAAATCAACTTCTGTACCAACTGGATTTGAACCCTCATATTTAGCCGTCCACGTTGCTACATAACCAATTTTTTCATCATCATTAATAGGATCCCTCTGAAACATTAATGATTTATATTTTGAATCTTTCAATAAGTCTCCTTCCTCCACATTTTCAAATTTTATCAAACTTCTGTTAATATTAATTTGAAATTGCACAGAAAATACATCTTCAACATTTTCCAGTTCTATCTTAACTTCAAAACTGTCTCCTACATTAACATTAATAATCTCTGGAGATAATATAAGTTTTCCAAGATCTTTTGTTTGAAAAATCATATCATCAGTCGATGAAGAATATCCCCATTTATTACTTGAAGTTATCTTATAATGATAAATTTGATTATTGTTTAAATCCGTTAAAGTAACATAATGCTTTAATACATAATTGTCTATATCTTCCTTATAATAACTATAATTATCGCTTAAACCATAATCTACTCTACTATTTGCCTCAACATCTGTTTCCCAATAGATTGTAGCAGATGAAGATGTCAAAGACAATATATTAATATTCGATATAATTGGACCTGACGTTTTAACTGTATCTGTTTTAAAAGAATATATATTAGATTCTACCTCATTATTTTTTTCATCTTTAGAAATAACTTTAAACTTATATTCTGTATTTGGCTTTAATCCTAATAATTCTACTGTATGTTCGGTTACCATTGTATTATCTTCCTGAGTTGATTTATCCATTGTATTGTTAGTACCATAAACTACCTTACTAGTTGCAGGTACTGTTGTCTGCCAGGATATTGTTGCTGATTCTTCTGTAATATTACCAACACTTACATCTCTTATTAATAATTTATCTGTTCTTATGGTACCAGTTTTTCCGCAATGCATTATTCCTATCAAAAATATAATTACTAAATAAACACATCTTCTCATTTATCTATCCTCCTTTTTGTTACTAAAACTAAGCAATTTTTATGCCATAACATAAATTTTCTGAAATTCAAATAGCTATACTATTCTATTGCTATAATATTATATCGACTGATTTTATTATTTTTAAATACTATTTATTTTTGAGGAAATTTTTTCCTATATGAAAATTTTATAAGAATATTTTGCTTATTTAATTATCACAAATTTTTTAATAATAACTTTATCTTTTATACAAATCTTAACAAAATAACTACCTGAAGAATATAAGCCAATATTTATAGAATAATTCAAATTATTTATATTGTCATATCTATTCAAAAACCTTCCTTCAATATTATATAAATAAATTTTATCTATCCTTTTATTACTCATAATATTTATAAATTTTTTCGCAGGATTTGGAAAAATAGATACTTTTACATTATTTGCTTTTTTATTCTCATAAACAACAGTAGTATTATTAACATTATCATATAATTCTTTTATTTTCTTCAAAATAAAATCTAAAGAATCATTATCTTCATAGACTGCTAAATAATACCAGAATTCCAATGAATCATTTTTTATAAAATCTCCGTTAAAACCAGAACTTAAAACACCAGATAAGTCCCCTACTCCATCAATAATATTAGTATTATTCATAAAATTATATTTAATAGAATCATTTAGGGTATTAACATTATAATTATAATAATCCTCTATTGCATAAAAATTAATCATTTCATCTTCTCCGATATACCCCAAACAAGCATATAATGTATCATAATAACTAAATATTGCATATTTCTCATCTCTATTATAAACCACCTTATTTTTAGCATAATTTATCAAATCAAATTCTGTAAAAATTCCAAATCTTGGATTTTTCAAATCCAATCCGTAATTTTTTATCTTAAAATTAAATAAATAAAAAGAATTATTGTTAAAAAAAATATTTTCTTCTACCTTAATGCCAATATTGGTAGTATCATCACAATAACTTAGTCTCAAACATCTTATATTATCGTCTTTTTCACTAATAACAAATGAATTATCAACATACCAATCCGTAAGCTTAATAGGAATATTTTTTGCTGTTCCATCAAAAACTTTTGAATCCTCACCGCCAAACCAAATAGAACCTGTATACAAAATATCTCCAAATTTTTTATACAATAATCCATCTCCCAACTGATAATCATTATACTCAGTTTGATAACTTTCTGTTAAGTCATTATGCCCCAATAAACCATTATTGCCTACTGAAAGGGAAATGTCTTTATTTCCAATATTATAAAAAATAGGATTAAATTTTTTTGAAAAATATTTTCTATCAAATCTAAATTTTTCTCCTTCAATAGTTCCCCTTAAATCAATAATAAATTCAGTATTAAAATCTATATCTTGAGGAATAGTAAAATCACAATTTTGGATAGATAGAACATCACCTCTATTAAAATTAGAAATAGTCGCTGAATATATATTAAAAACATTATTATTACTCAAAATTAAATTAATATCAAAACTCCCTGATTGAATATCGATTCCAATATTTTTAATTTTCATATCAAAATCTATAACATCAGAAGGGAGATAAACTTTATTTGTATCAAAATCAATTTTACTTAATTCAAGCAATATAGGATTATCCAAATTTTTAAAAGAATTAAATAAATCAAGCCTTCCTAATCCCATCTGATATTTTAAAGTCGGCAAAATAGTATCAATATCCAGAGAATAAGTAAATAAACTATGAACAATAGTACTTATATCCAAATCTTTTTTATAATCAAGTAAATAAGCCAAACTTGCCGAAACAATAGGAGATGCCACTGATGTACCTGATACATTTGAATATCCATTATCAGGAACTGTAGTAAAAATAGAGACAGCAGGAGCACAAATATCATTCCATAAACCATAATTATATCCATAATTTAAATTATTTCTATTCACTCCAGAAACACTTATCACATAAGGATAAGCAGCTGGATAATTTTTCATATTATTAAAATCATTACCTGAAGGAGCTACAATTATTACATTCTTTTTTTCCGCCTCATCAATAGCTTCTTTGAGCAAAGGTAATTTGGTAACAGAACCAAAACTCACATTTATAATTTTCGCTCCATTATCTATAGCATAATATAATGCCGCTGTAATATCTGACTCTAAAGCATAAATACTACCGTAATAGGAATATGCCACTCTCAACGGATAAACTTTTGTTTTCCAACCAACAGATGCCACACCTATTGAATTATCGGTTTCAGCTGCAATAATCCCACCCACCGCAGTACCATGTGCCGCACAATCCATTGGATCATTATCTGGTGGGTAACCATCTCCATTATCTGTATATGAAGGTTCCTCTGTTACAAAATCATATCCAATTGTATCATCAACATATCCATTATTATCATCATCTATTCCATTAAACGAGATCTCATCAGGATTATGATATACGCTATTAATTAAATCTGGATGAGTATAATCAAGACCAGAATCCAAAACATAAACTACAATATCACCACTCCCTTTAAAATATGACCAGCATAAATCTGCACCAATAGATTGTAAAAACCATTGCTGCTCATAATACATATCATTAGGTTTATCAAATGCCTTTAATATATGATTTTTATAAACTCTAAAACCATAAGATTTAAAAAGATTTAATTCTTTATCAAGATTACTTTTAACCTTCACTTTATAAAATCTAAAATTTCTATTTTCAAATATAAAATTAATATTATAATTTTTTCCTATCTTATTCAATTTAAATAGCTTATTTTTTTCCACTTTTATTATTAATTCCTGCTTTTTTATGCTCTCATTTACACTCTCAGCACAAATATTCACAAAATTAAAAAAAATAAATAACAATACAAAAAAGAAACTAATCTTTTTCATGAAATCTCCCCGGCTTAATCTATATTTAAATTTAATAAAAAAACTAATATTTATAACCAAAAAACATTTTCTACCAATAATCTAAAATAATGTGATTTCCTCTTATTCAAAAACAAAAAAGGTTACCAGCAGGAAAAGCTGGTAACCTTTAAACTATGCCGAAGGTGGGATTCGAACCCACACGAGTGTGACCTCGCGGGATTTTGAGTCCCGTGCGTCTGCCAATTCCGCCACTTCGGCACTTACATTTCTATAATATAATATTTTTCATCATTTGTCAAGCAAAAACAAATGATATTACAAAAATCATTAACGAGGTTCTATCTCATGTGGATAATCAAATTTACGCGGATCTTTCTTAATATCAGCTTTTAAAACTTCAATCGCTTTAAGCAGCTGACTATCTATTCCTTTTAATTCCTCTTCCGGCTTATTATAAACTAAAATATCTGGCTGGACTCCTTTTGACTCCATCATCTTACCTTCATTATCCCATATACCAACAAATGTCTTACGCACACTACCACCATCAATCATTCTATGTTCAGTAACTGCTATAACAAATCCTAATGTTGGAACTCCAATCACCTTACCCAATTTTCTAATCTGAAATGCTCGTGGAAAAACTTCTGCATCAGAATAAGAATATTCATTAATTAAAACTACAATTTTCCCATAAAAACCATCCTCAGGCCTTTCCTGCAAGAATCCATATCGTTCCCTTGTAGTCATATATTTCTGCTTTTCAAGATAATCTATTAACTGTGGATCTATTCCACCTCCACCATTATACCTAACATCAATAATTATTCCCTGCTTATATCTATATTCTTTAATCTTTTTCTTAAATATATTTAACCCATTTCCAACCATATCTGGCAAATGCATATAACCAATCTGCCCATTAGATAAAGAATCAACTAACTTTGTATTTTTATCAACCCATTCTTTATAACGTAAATTTATTTCTGAAACAATAGGATCAATAACTATTTCCTTAGCTCCCTGCTCACTTGGTTTAGAATTATATGATATTGTCATTTTTGCTTTACTACCTATTAAAAACATATAATAATATGGATTATCTTTTGTGGTAATTTTATAACCATTAATTGCCAACAAATAATCTCCTTCTTTTATATCATGATAATAAGCATCTAATGGTGATCTATACCTTATACTTGCATCTCCATTATAAATATGCTTTATTCTATAAAGTCCATTCTTTTCATCAGGCTCAAAAGTAGCTCCTAACAATCCTAAATTATAATGTGGTTTTTTATAATTATTACCATAATAATCTCCGCCTCTTGCTCCCTGGTGCGAAGCATTTAATTCTCCAACCATCTTTTGAATTAAAATATTCAATTCCTGTCTTGATTTGATATAAGGTAAAAACTTCCTATAATACTTGCCAATACTATCCCAATTGACACCGTGATAATTTTCATCATAAAAATTATATTTCACCATTCTCCACGCTTCATCAAATATCTGATGCCATTCTTCCTTATGATCTAACTTAATCTTAACATCACTAATTGATACTTCTGTACCCTTACCACCTTTATCAACATAAGTCTTACCAACATCAATGAGAAAAATTTTCCCTCTAGAATAAACACCGAGCTTTTCTCCTTTTGCCGCAATTACATAATTATCAACATCTTTGTAAACTTCTTTGATTTTCTTATGTTTAACATCATAATAATATAATGACACAGATCTAAAAATTGAACGCCAGAAGCCTCTTTTCAATTTCAAAAAATAATAATATTTATCTGTTAAAGCTAAATAATCTATTTTACCACTAAATTTCTTTATAAGTTCAATTCTATCTTCAATACCTTTAAAATCTATCTTAACAGGCTTGACAGTTTTTTTACTATCTTTTTTATCTTTTTTCTTATCCTTCTTATTCCCTTTATCTAATACTTCTTCATCTAATTCTTCCTTAAAAAATGGAGTGCTGCTTTTTTGTAATGCCATATAATAAGCAAATTTTACTGAAGGACTATATAAAGCCGCTCTAAAATAAATCAATCCTTTACCATCTTTAGTAAATCTTGGATTATCATAAAAATCTTCTGGTAAATCAAGCTTCCTTATTTTATTATCATCCAAATTATAAAAATATATATTAGTTGCATAATTTTTCATTGGTTTAATATAAACAATCCATTTACTATCTGGTGACCAATCAAAATCAGTAAGTCTATCCACACAAGATGTATCTACTAAAATAGATTTATTTAATTTCAAATCATAATAATACAACTTTCTATCATTTGTAGAATAAATAATTTTTTTACTATCAGGAGACCATAATAGAGCATATTTAAAATTACCTGTATTTGTAAGCTTTTTAGCCTTACTTTTATTCAGTTGATCAACAATATACAATTCCTCTTCTCCATCCATATCTGAAATAAATGCAATATACTTACCGTCTGGAGACCAAGTACATAATTTATCCCTTGCACCACTCGAGTTTGTATAATTTCTTATAATACCATTTTTAGCCGGGAATGATATAACCTCTCCTCTAATAGAAGAAACCACCCTTTTCCCAGAAGGAGATAAATCAAACATATAACTGAATCTTTTCGGTGTATAGTATTCAACTAAATCAATATGAGAATCTGCCTGCAATTGTATATTTATTTCTTTAACTTCTTTTGTTCTCAAATCTAATTTATAAATCTTTCCATCATTTAAAAATACAATCCTCTCACCTTTAGAATCAATTGAAGGCCAGGAAACTCCATCATTTTTCATATCTGTAATTTTAGTAATTTCTTTAGTCTCTGGTGAATATTTATAAATATTTGCAATACCATCTCTATCTGAAACAAAATAATAACCATCATAACCCCACATTGGCCACATATCATTTCCTTGATAATCAGTAAGCTGTGTAAATTTTTTAGTATCAAAATCATAAATCCACAAATCTAAATTTGCACTACCTTTATATCTTTTCCACCACCAAAAAGAATATGAATGTCTATTGAACAATAATTTCTTACCATCCGGTGAAAACATTCCCATTGTTCCTTTATCAACAGGTACTTCTTTTGGAAACTTGCCATCCACTCCAACAAGAAAAAACTTAGTGAAAAATCGAGAAAAAGAATTCCTTCTTGAAGAAAAAAGTATATTCTTCCCGTCCGGTGTCCAATCAACAACAGTTGAAGGATCATTATAAAATGTTAATTGTACAGGATCCCCTCCGCTCACCGGGATAATAAAAACATTATTCCCTCCAAAATATTGCCCTGTAAAAGCAATCATTTTACCATCCGGTGAAAATTTAGGATGTGTTTCCATTCCAATATGAGATGTTAACCGAGTAGCAAAACCTCCATTCTCATCAACAACATATATATCATTATTATAGCAAAATACTATTTTACCATTTTCAATATCCGGATACTGAAAAAACCTAACATCCTTATTTTCTGCATAACTCAAAAATACAGAAAATATCACGAATAGCATTAATAACTTTTTCATCATTCCTCCCTTAATTAAAATTCAAAGAAACATTAAACATAAATTTATTACAAAATGAACTATTAATAAAATAAATATCATACTTAAATCCAACCATATAAATACCCCATCTAACTACAGAAGAAATACCAGAATACCTAACATCATTAAAATCAAAAAATTTACTATTCTTAATATATCCAACATTAAAAGCAACATCTATATCCAAAAACTCTGTTATTTTACGATTAACTGCAACTGTATTACTAAAAGATACTTCCCTTTTTCTATAAAAAAACGATCCTATATAATCACTATATTTATCATCTGTATACGCAAAATTTAACTGATTATAATAATTTGTTAAAATTCCTTTATCTATCTTTAAAGATAAACTAAAACCTCCTTTTTTTAATACTTCCTCTTGATATAAAAAATTGTAATCATATGATCTTGTCCAATTATTAGAATAAGAATAATAAATTCTACTCATAATATTATCATCATATTTAAATGTAAAATCATAAAAAATACTATCTATGCTGGCCAATCCCCAATAATTCTTACTTAATTTACCATCCCAAATTTTGTATTTATTATAAATATAAGATATTTTACTACCAATAGCTTTCCCATTATTAAAATTATGAATAAAACCAATATCAAAAACATTGAAATCATTTTTTTCAAAACCATTAAATGAAGAAGAAGTTCTTTTTTTAAAAACATTTTCCCCTAACTTTATAAACACCTCTGGATTAGAAAGTTCTTTTACAGCAACTAATTTAGATTTTTTCAAACCACTCCCTATTTTCACAAAAATCTCATTCTTATCAGTTAAATAAGTAAAACATATATAATACGAAAATAATATATTAAAGGTTTCAGCCTTCACATAATTATCTTTTAAAAAATTAGAAATACCATAACTAACTTCTGGCGAAATTACAATTTTTTTTATTTTATAACTCACAGAATTATTAAGATAAAATCTATTACCTCCCAATGAACCAGAGGTAGTATCTGTAAATAAAAACGGCATATCATAAGGATTAATTTCCAGAGAATGCTTCATTTTTAAATCAGAATTATCAACCTCAAACCTACCATTAAAAAACAACTTATCATTTATTTTTGTTCTTTGCAAATAAGAAATACTCAATCTATTAACATTATATGGATTATAAAATCTATGAACTGGATTATAATCATAGTAATATCCTGTTTCTATCATCTTTTTTAAATAATTTGTATCTACAAAAATCCCAGAACTAATATCATAATAATCTTCAATATTAAAATCATTCTCACTATCATCAAAATTTAAAATACCTCCTGTAAAAAAAATCCTTTTTTCATTAGCCCTTATTATAATAGATAATATAAATATTAATAAAAATAATTTTATTCTCATTCTTGATACCCGGGTGTAGGTTTTAATAAAATTTTAAAATCAATTGAAGAATTATTCGTATCAAAACCTGGCATAATCCTTTGCATAGATTTACCGGAATAAGAATTAATACCAACTCCTGTAAACCCTTTATCAACTCTACTATCTAAAGTCTTCAAGGAGGTTGAACTCGATTGATATTCTACCCCATCAATAATTGTCTCTATTGCAATCCCATCTTCCACACCTAATGGATATTTTGAGTTTTCATCTGGCACTGCATCCTCTCCTGTACATAATAAAATTATATCAGAAGTTCCTGCATACATAAAATCAGAAGAATAATCATCTCTCAAACAAATTATATTAGGAACAGATGGGGTATCATAATCAGCATAATCTTTTTTATTAACAAATTCCCAATCGGCATGACTTAAATCAACACTATTCGGTACATATTCAGTATGATCTCGTGCATCTGTTGCAAGTATAACAAATTGATGTGGATATATAGGATAATCTCCTTTCGTTCTATTATATAACTTTGATACTGGCTTTCCAGGAAACCTCCATGCATGCACAAAATTTTCAAGTTGGCCATCATTATCAATATCAGAACACGCCTGCACATTTCCGCCACCTCTTACAATAATCATTCCATCAAGATATAATGTATCATCACTTGCATTATATAACTCTATAAATTGATCATGATAATATAATATATCATTTTGCGACCACGCTGCAAATATTTCATTAATTTTTATTCCAGGTTCTATTAAAAAAGCAGTAAAAACAGTATCAACTGTTTGAGATGACATAATATTTATACTTCCACCACCACCAATATAACGATTATTGAGATATATTTTATTGAAACTAATAGTATATAACCCAGATATTAAATTATTAAAAGAAATTTCTCCATCTTCATTTGTATAGCCATTATAAACTCTAAGCTCTGATTTAGCTTCTACATAAGTAGAATCAGGACTTACTGTTACACTGCTATCCAATTTAGAATAATCAATTTTAATATTTAAAATTCCATTCCCCTCTTTTTTAGCTGGCTTCTCCAGTCTATCACAATACATAAAAAATGTAACTAATAAAAAAATAATATAATACCTTTTCATATTTTATCCTTTAAAAATCATCTAAATAACCACTAATTTCCAGTCCAAAATTAATTCCAGAAGCTCGAGTATAATAAACCTCATAATACTTATGGTAATAGTTCCCATCTTCGTCAAACAAATTATTAACATAAAAAGAAAATTCAAAACTCTTAATTATAGATTTTGTTACAGTCAAATCCCAAAGAAAATAACCCGGTCTTCGATACCAATTATTTTTCCATTCTTCACCAGGAGAAGGATATAAATCATTCGTTCTATTCCTTTCATAAACTATATATTGTCCCGTTAAAGTAAACCACACTCCTATTTTTTTAGATACATAATGAATATAAAATTTAGAAATTAATTCATCTTTTTCAGGTTTAGAAGGATAGTGCCATGTCGGTTCTCCAATTGATATATCCGGATGTATATGGTATGTTAAAGTATCAGTATAAACTTTAGAATATCTATAATTCAGAGAAAACAAAAAATTAATTCCACGATATGATGAAGTTTTAACAATAGATTCAATACCATAATTAATTGCTTTACCTAAATTCTTATAAACTCTAAAATATTCTGACTTTGTAGATAAAGGATTGTCAAAAAAATCTATAGGATATTGCATAGAAACCGGCGTCTTTTTTCTAAAATTTTTATAAACATTAACCCTTAAAGATAATATTTTCTTTATTTTAAAATCAAGGCCTGCTTCATATTTATCCTCATAATACCCTTTTAAATTTTTATTTGAGCCATCAATACCATATGTTTGTACATCCATAGTAATAGTATCCACAAATGAATAATATCTCTTTTGTGAATAAATATACCCAAAAGGCGGAACTTTTGCAGTTTTACCAAACCCTATTCTTAAAACTAAATCATTTAATAAATTATATTTAAAATTTACTCTTGGAGACAAAAATGTCCCCTGGTTCGTTTTATCAGGAAATTTATCAACTCCAAAAAAATCCACTCTCATACCATATTTCAAAGAAAAATCATTTAACAACCGCCCTGTAGTCTCATTTTCAACATAAAATGCAATATTTGTCATCCCTGGAAACCAATTATAAGAAAAGGAACGTTTAGGACTATACTGACCATAATAATTTTTTTCTTCATTAATTATAACTCCATCTCCACGATTAACATCATACTTCAATGAATTTCCAATCAATAATACATTATAAAACTTGCCTGTATAAAATTTATAATGAATATCAAAATCATAACCTGGATTATAAATCATTCCTTTTTCATATACTTCCCCAATATAAGAAGTTGGATCTGCCTGAACCAGTTTTGATTTATAAATATCCTTTTTTTTCATATTAAAATAACCATTAAAAAATAACTTTAAGTCCTTAGTAGGCTTATAATAAAATTTCAATGAATTAGAAGAAATAAAACCATGATTATACGTCTTTTCCCTTAAATAATCTGTTGGTTTTTCATCATCAAATATTCGTGTAAAAATAAAATTATATTCTACAGAAAATTTATTATCAAAAAAAGATCTTCTCAACTTAACATTAGTAGAGACTCTCTGCCATTCATCTCCTTTTTTTCTTAAGTCTCTCTCGCTATAAGCATAATTTATCATAAAATTAAAAAAATAATCTTTTATCTTTTTACCTATTAGAAAAGACAAATCCTTTGTATCTCTACTATATTTAAATTTCAATTTTGGTCTTAAAGGCTTATCTTTTAATTTTACTTTAACAATACCCTCTGCTACATCTCCATATTTAACAGAAGGGACCCCCTGAATAACTTCTATTTTATCGATATTGTCAGCAGGTATTAATCTTAAATCTAATCCTTCATTAGCATTTTGCTGTACTGTTCCCCCGGTATTAACACCACCAATATCAGCATTATTAGAAATCTGAACACCATCTACAATAACAGAAGTGCCAAAAGTCTCAATTTGAGAGCTAAATCCTCGCAAAGATGTTGTAATTTTACCTGACAACCCCACTTTACCTTTTCTTACAATCCCCGGAGCAAGTTTTAAAGCATCTCCCAAACTTGAAGCCTGCAAATGTTCAATTTCACCAGATTTAATTTCAAATGTAGTAGATAAACTATCATTAATTATAGGAGAGGTAGCTGTTACATCTATCGTGCCTAAAGAAAATGTTCTTTGAATATCACTACTGCATCTTCCCAATAAAACTTCTACTTCAGTAGTATCATGGGCTTTTATAAAAATATCTTTCTTTATAAGAAGTCCATAACCAGTTTTATCAAATTCTATATTGTATGTTCCCTCTGGTATTCTTCTTATAAAAAACTCTCCATTTGCATCAGAAAATGTCAGATAAGAGGATTTCTTTATTTTAATAATTACATCAGGGATCTTTTGTCCACTTTTCTCATCAATTACAACCCCTTTTAAACAACCATAATTGTATTTGTATTTACGAACTCGTCGTTTTTTTTGAGCTGATATATTAAGACAAAATAAGATTAATAACAAAAAAATTAATAATTTTTTCATGGTTCAATCACAAACCTTATTCCTATATTATCATTTACAACTATTATATTAGGCCCCACAGCATGCCCTCGGTAATTTATCGGAAAAGCATTCCTATTAGTATTCCTATAATCTTTCTTTAAACATGGACCAAAATCACCACCTCTTACTACCTTGTAATAATGAGCTGGTGGCGTACTCGGACCTTCCGGATTTTTTATATTTGTTATATAAACCTCATAATAATAATTGCTCTTATACCAATCTCGACACCATTCCCATACATTTCCTATTAAATTATAAACCCCATATTGAGAAATTCCATTTTCATAAGCATAAACATAAGCAGCATAAACAAATCCATCTTCAAAATTATATCCATTAAATCTATTCTTATCAAAATCAGCTCCCCACGGATATCGATAGCCAATTCTATTATCAGGCGCAGGATCAGACCATCTTGCCGCTTTTTCCCATTGTGCCTCAGTAGGAAGCTTAACATTTTTACCAATCTTTTTACCATACCAATTACAAAAAGCATTAGCCTCATACCAACTAATACCTATAACTGGTTTAAAATCCTCATTGGAAAACGGATCACTTTTATAAGGTGGCTCATATGAACTACTCCAGTATTTAGGCAATCTTTCTTGTAACGTATTTATAAAATTCCAACCTTCATCATCCCAATATTCCCTTTTATAATAACCACTATCCTTAACAAACTCATAATAAAATAGGTTGCTTACCTCATATTTGCTAATATAAAAATCATCAACCCACACAGAATCATCATAAATAATTCTCGTTTTCCATTGTTTTTCATTTACATCAAAATAAGTTACAGAAAATAATTCATCCAACTGATTATCTCTATATAAACTATCCCAACTATTCCCCCTTACAAAATAACCACCCGGAATAAACACGACTTCTTTCTGCTTGTCTAAAGAAAAATCCACCTCTAATTTCATATCAGTTGGCATCTTTGTATCGCAAGAAAAACTTAAAAACATAAAAAAAATAAATACAATACACCTCACCATATAATAACTATACAATAAATTTAAAAAAAATCAATATATTTTTATTAAAAATAAAACTATTCTTTTTTAAAATAAATTATAAAACCTAATAGAAAATTTTATATTCTCATCATCTCTATCATTTCTACGACTAACATCAAGCCTTATATTATCTTCAATAAAAAAGCCTAAACCTATATCTGTCTTTATTAAATAATCATTAAATCCACTAAAAAAACTATCATATTTTCCAAAATTTTTATCAAATAAAGCAATTTCTCCGAATAAAACCACTTTATCCACACTAAAACTAAAAAAATCTTTTAATCGAAAAGCATATTCTACACTTCCATATAAAAATCTTGAACAGGCAAATTCTTTAAAATTATATGCTTTCAAAACATTATAACCACCCAAATACATTGTCTTAAAATAAGGCAAATCACCTGTTGATGATTTAAATTTTACCCATAAACTCAACTCATCATAAAATGATAAAGCATATTTCATTTTTAAATCTAAACCTCCCATACTATAATCATAATCACTATCAAAAGACTTCTCAAAATCCATACCCAAGTATATAAGTTTATTTGGTTTTAATTTAAAATCAGCATAAAAAGTTTTAAGATGTATGTCTGGAAAATCAACATTTTCTTTAAATTTTTTATTACCTCCAAAAATTGACCAATTAGTATGCTTTTTTACACCTTTATATGTGTCATCATCATATGATAATGTATATGAAAACAGATTATTTTTGCCCTTAATAAAAACACTTCCCCCTCTTCTATTAAAGTAATCAAAATAGTCTTCCTTAATTAATATAGAAGAAAGTGTATTTTCATTTAAAGAGTAAAGCCAGTAATCATTGGACATTACTTTATCCTGAAAAGAAAGTCCTATTCCGTTATTTTTATAAATTTTCCTCATCAATTGAACTTTATAATCCAATTTCTTATTAGCAAAACCATAACCAATCTCAAGATATGGGTATATTATATAATCTATTTTTTCGTCATCATATAAATCTTTTCCATAATAAAAATTAATAAATACCCCTTGAACTCTATTATAAATAAAATTGCAATTAAAAGAAGGCTTATGATATTTCCTATAATATCTTCTATATCGATAATTTTCATTTTTACTGATAGTTACATTTTTATTTGCCTCATTATAAAAGAATATAGAACCAAAAACTCTGGAAGTATCACTTAATATTAACTTTCCATTATAAACTATAATATTACCATGAATATCTTTATCTATAAAAAATTCTCCATCTGTCAAAAGTATAGTTTTATTATCTGAATCATAAATATTATTTAATGAATCAAAAATTACACTTTTTTTTAAATTAAAAAATTCAGATAAAACATCATATAATGTTGGATCTGCTGCCAAAATAAAATTACTACTAAATAAAATTATAAATAAACCAATGTAAAAAAACCTCATAATTTCCTCCATTTTTTCCCTCTTTATAATTATTACGAATGACTTCTCTTCCTTGTTTCAATATTTTTTTTAAAAGTTATTTTTTTCTTACTTAAATTTGACAAATACCAAAAAATTGTCTAATTAAAAATAGATAACAAAGGGAGGAATAAATATGAAAATTTTCGAAGAAATGGAAAAAAGAGGCCACGAAGAGCTGATATTCAGCTATATTGATGATGTAGATTTAAAACTAATGATCGGGATACATGATACCACTCTTGGTAGAACATTAGGTGGTTTACGAATGAAGAATTATATAAATGAAGAAAATGCAATATCAGAAGTTTTAAAATTATCCGAAATACAAACTTATCAATGTGCAGCTGCAGATATTGACAGTGGTGGCTCTACTGTTCTCGCTATTGGTAATCCAAAATCAGATAAAACAGAATCTTATTTCAGAGCAATAGGAAGATTGATTGAAAGTTTAAAAGGAAGAGTATACATTTTCCCTGATTTAGGAACAGATTCAGCAGATTTTAAGTATATCCAACGAGAAACAGATTATACCATTTTTAAAAATAGAATAAAAGATAACCAGAAAATTTCGGCAGAAATTACAGCTAATGGAGTATATTGGGGTATAAAAGCATGTGCAAAATTCAAATTTGGAACATCATCTTTATCTGGCCTTACTTTCTCTATTCAAGGGCTTGGTAAAGTAGGTAAACAAATCGTAGATTTTCTTAAATCTGAAGAAGATGTACATATAATAGTAACGGACTTAGCTTATGATAATATCAAAGAAGTGAATGATAAATACCCGGATATAGAAGTGGTAAAACCCGAAGAAATTCTTGAGAAAAAAGTCGATTGTTTTGTGCCCTGCGCTTCTGGTTTTATAATAAATGAAAAAAATATTGATAGCCTCAAATGCAAAATTATTGCAGGTGCTGCCTATAATATATTCACCGATGAATCTTTAATTAAAAAAATTCATGAAAAAGATATTTTATATGCCCCTGATTTTATCATAGCAGCAGGTGATTCCTTCTTAGTTGACGATGAATTAAAATTATCAGATGTTGTAAAAGCAAAAGAAGACACTCAAATAATCTATAATGTTATGTTAAATATCCTAAATTCTGCAAAAATTAAAAATATTACTCCTTACGAACATGCAATAGAATTAGCAATAGATAGGTACGAAAAAATAGATAAAATTAAAAATATTTTATGCTAAAACAGGAGAATTATCATGGATTACTATATACTAACAATAAACCCTGGCTCCACTTCAACAAAAATTGCAATATTTAAAAATGAAGAGTTACTTTTTAAACAAAACATATACCATAACGATCAAGATTTAATAAACTTTGAAAGAATCTGGGACCAATATTCCTATAGAAAAAAAGAAATCATTAAATTTATAAAAGAAAAAAAATTTGATTTAAAAAAATTATCCTGTGTTGTTGGAAGAGGCGGACTTGTAAGACCAATTATAAGCGGCACTTACGCTATTAATAAAACCTTACTGGAAGATGCTCGTAATGCTGTTCAAGGAGAACATGCATCAAATTTAGGATGTGTATTAGCATATGGTATTGCATGGGACTACAATATACCTTCTTTTGTAGTTGATCCTCCAAGTGTAGACGAAATGGAAGATGTAGCAAGGCTTTCAGGACATAAAAAAATCAAAAGAAGAAGCCTTTTACATGCCTTAAATATAAAAGCAATGGCTCGTATTGCCGCTCAAGAATTAGGCAAAAACTTAGATGAAATAAACTTAATTATTGCTCATCTTGGCGGCGGAATATCTGTTACTCCTTTAAGAAAAGGAAGAATGATAGATACAAATAATGCATTAAGTGGCGGACCTTTCTCTCCTGAAAGAACAGGAAGCCTTCCTATGATGGATTTTGTAGATTATATATTTGATAATAAGCTCGACAAAAAAACCGTAAAAAAAATGTTAGTAGGTAAAGGCGGAATGTTTAGCTATCTCGGAACAAAAAGCATGGTTGAAGCAACACAAAGATATAAAGATGGTGATGAAAAAGCTATTATGGTATTAAATGCAATGGCTTATCAAATATCAAAAGAAATTGGTGCAATGGCTGTGGCATTGAAAGGTGAAGTCAATGCTATAGTATTAACCGGTGGAGCTGCACATTCTGAAATTCTAACTTCTCAAATAAAAAATTATACATCCTTTTTAGGAAAAATATTAATTATTCCTGGGGAAGATGAACTCAAGGCGCTTGCCTTAGGAGCATTAAGAGTATTAAAAGGTGAAGAAAAAGCTTTAGAATATCCACAACAAATTAAGACTAAAAATATTTTTTAAAAAAGGAGATATATAAATGGATATATTTGAAACTATGAAACAAAATAATCAAGAACAAATTGCATTTTATACAGATAAATCATGTAGTTTGAGGGCTGTATTAGCAATACACAGCACCACCTTAGGACCCGCAATCGGTGGTATCAGAATTTTTAATTATAAATGTGTTGATGATGCTATCTTTGATTTAATAAGATTATCAAAAGCAAATACTTATAAAACAGCTGCTGCAGGACTAAATTTTGGTGGCGGACAAATAGTTATAATAGATTTAGGGCAGGATAAAAACGAAGCCATGTTTAGATCTCTGGGAAGATTTATAGAAAGTTTTAAAGGACGATTTATTGCTGCCGAAGATATAGGTGTTACAGAAGAATTTATGGAATATATGAAAATGGAAACAAATTATGTTACAGGATTACCAGCCTATTATGGTGGAAGTGGAGATCATTCATATATGTGCGCTTATGGTACTTATTTAGGGATATTAGCAGCTGCTAAATATAAATGGGATAATTCTTTTCTAACCGGGAAAAAAATTATCATTCAAGGATACGGAAGAGTTGGTACATATCTTGCTGATTTTCTGGCTAAAGATGGTGCTGAAATTTATATAACAGATATTGATAAAACTAAACTTGAAAAAGCTAAAAAGAAAGGATATAATATAATTGAAAATCCAGATGAAGCTCTCTATACAGAATGTGATATATTCTCTCCGTGTGCTGTTGGGCCAATCATTAATAAAGATAATGCTTCAAAATTTAATTGTAAAATAATCGCCGGCTCTGCTAATAATCAATTATTAAATATAGATGATGATGAGGAGCTAAAAAAGCATGGAATAATTTATGCTCCAGATTTTATCATAAATGCAGGCGGAGTTATAGATGTTTCCGAAGAATATATTGGATATCACAAAGATAAAGTAAAAAAGAAAACAGAAAATATCTTCAACCGAGCACTTGAAATCTTTAAAATGGCTGATAAAAAAGATATTGCAAATAACAAAGCAGCTATAAACTATGCACTCCAACGAATCAAAAATATCAAAAATATAAAAGGTACTTTCCTAAGAAAAGGTAAAATATAAAAGCGAGCGACGGGATTCGAACCCGCGACTTTCAGCTTGGGAAGCTGACATTCTACCAACTGAATTACGCTCGCTTATTTCTATATAAAATAATATATTTATTTTTCTTTGTCAATATTTTTTTATATTATCTTTAGAATCATAAAAAAATAAATTACACTATAATTTACTTGACATTACCGTAAATAATACATTAAAAAAAATTATATATTTATATAAAAAACAAAAAAAAGACTTGCTTTTTAAAATGTTATTGATTAAGTTGAAACTAACAGAGAACATAGAAATTTTTCCCTTATCCTGATAAACTGGCTTAGTAAGTTTTTGTTAGTTTTTTTAAGGAGTATTACAAAATGACTAATGCTAAATTATATGTTGGTAATTTAAATTACCAAGCTACAGAAGAACAAGTTAAAGATTTATTCGCAAATTATGGTGATGTAAATGAAGTTAACATCATCGATGGTAAAGGTTTTGGTTTTGTGCAAATGGCTAATGCTGAAGATGCTGAAAAAGCAAAAAATGAATTAAACTCAACTGAATTTATGGGTAGAACCATAAGAGTTGATAATGCTAAGCCAAAACGCAATAATAGAAATAACAATTTTAGAAGAAATAACTTCAATAGAGAAGGAAGTTATTAATTATTAATTTTTTAATAAATTAATTTTCGTTTTTAATCGCCAGTTTATTAAGGATTTTAACAAGGAAATAATCATCTCCACAGATTTCTTAATCTGTGGAGATTTATATATCTATATATAAAAGGTCTTCAAAATTTTTATAGTAAATTATATTTTTATAATCTAACCCAAATTCTGATTCATCTATATATATTTTAGACTTTACATTTTCATCAATAAAAATGTATTCATATTCATTTAAATTTATTTCTTCTAATTTTTTATTAATTAATATATTCCATTTTTTTGCATAATAATAAATTAAATTCTTTTCAATATTATAACAATATGGTGTATAACCATTTCTTAAAAAATATCTAAAAAATATAATTATATCATTATCTCCCCCTATAAATAATATCTTCTTTTTACTTTTATATGGAAATATATCAAAATCAAGGGAATATCTATCAAAATATATTTCATTTAAACTAAAAACATTATTATATAAATTATTATATAAAAATCTCTCTATTTTATCCATCTTTACAGTATTATCCAGAAAATAAACAATAAAATCAGAAAATATAGTCAAAAATTTTATTTGATGCGAAATAATAATAATTAACTTATTTTCTCTCTTAGCTTTATTATGCAAAATTTTCATAATATCAAACTGATGCTGTGGATCTAAATGACTCAATGGTTCATCCAACAATATAACCGGTGTTTGTTGCACAAAAGCTCTTGCAATTAATGTTCGCTGTAATTCTCCCTGGCTTATATTTGCAGTTTTTCTATATTTTAAATCAATTAATTCTAACTCTAATAAAGCATTATTTATTATTTCATCATCTAAATGATTAAATTTTAATAAAAAATTTTTATAAGGATATCTACCAAATGCTACTATATCATAAACTGTAAAACTACTTAAATCAAAATATTCTGGTACTACCAATGACATTTTTCTGGATAATTCAAGCTTGGATAATCTATTTATATCCATATCATCTATAATTATTCTACCATTTAAAGCCGGTATGATAGCTGATATTGTTCTTAATAATGTTGATTTTCCACAACCATTTAACCCAACAATTCCATAAATATTACCAGAATCAAATTCAATATTTATATTCTCCACAATCGGCTTATCATAACCAATAGCCAAATCTTCAAGTCTTATCTTCATTTGTTAATATTTCTCCATATTAATAAAACTACAATAGGAGCTCCCAATAAAGATGTAACTAATCCAACTGGTATATCATTAGGCGGTAAAATAATTCTACTTAAAATATCACACAACAATAATAAATTACCACCAATAAATATTGTAGCTGTAACTATTATCTTATTATCCACAGAATCAAAAATATACCTTGCAATATGTGGACTTGCAAGCCCAATAAAAGCTATAGGTCCTGCAAAAGATGTCACAATTGCTGTCAAAATTGATGATATAAGAACAAAAATATATAAATATTTCGATGTATCTATACCAATCACATTTGCATAAACCTCTCCCATTTGAAAAGCATTAAGAGGTTTTATCAAAAAAAGTGTAAATATTAATAATGATAAAATTACCAATGAATAAAAAGGAATTACATCAATAGGTAACCTCGCAAAAGAACCCAAAATCCATATATGAAAATCTTTAACTTCTTTAGCCGGCGCAAAATAAATTATAATATTAATAAGAGCTGATAAAAAATATCCAATCATTATACCAATAATCAAAATTGACTCTTTCTTTTGAAGTCTTTTAGCAAAAAATAAAACTACTAAAATCATTAAAAAAGAAAATATTATTGAAAAAATAGATAAAGTAAAAAATGAGGGTACCGTAAAAATAAAAATAACTAAAATTGCACCTACTAATGAAGCTGATGATATTCCTAATACAAAAGGACCTGCAAGTGGATTTGAAAATAAAATCTGCAAAATCAAACCCGAAATGGATAAAGCCGCTCCGCCTAAAAAACTCCCTACCGTACGGGGGAACCTTATATTCCAGATTATAAAACTATACTTCTCAGTAAAAAAATCTTTCAAAGGAATATTTATATTTCCAATTAATAATCCCAAAGGTAATAAAATAAATGAAAAAATAATTATAGCTACTATCTTTAACTTATTCTTTTTCATAAAATAAAAACACAACCTTAAACTTCTCTTTTTACTATAATACAAAATTACACAAAAAAAATCAAAGTAAAAATATATTTATTAGAAATAAATCAACTTGATAAAAAATTTTTATGATAATTACTGCATAAAATTATATTACAAAGAGCAGGCTACCCTATCCTATTTTTCACTCATAAATAATAAATTACTCAATTCCCAGATAAATCTTTGCTTTCTCTTTATCAAAATGGCTCTTTTTAAATGGATGCGCCTCTGTACTAAATACATAATCATTAAAATCAAAAATCTTCTTATCTACAACTGCAAGGAAAAAATATTTTAATGTTTCAGCAAGGAAAAATGTTGGCATATAATCTTTTTTCTTCATAGTTCTAACATCTTCAATAGTATGAAATGCAATATCATCTCTACAATATTTATTGATATCGCTCCAATATTTATATAACATTTTCAAATATTTTTCTTTGCCTGTAATCTCATGCAAATAATATGCAGATTCAATTATTTCCGGATTTAAATCATAATTAGGGTATTCTACTTCATCCCTATCATAGAAATAACGAGTTGGCAAAAGTCCATATTTATTCCAGATCCAATCCCAGGTAGCCATATTTTTTTCAGCATTTTCAATATCACCGTATAAAGCTTGAACAGCCGGAAAAAATGCATCATAAAGTGATACTGAACGTTTTAACACTTTACCTGTATGCATATTTACACATGTATAAAATCTTTTACCATTATAATCTTCTGCATAATATTTATTAATTTTATCAAAACTATACTCCCACATCTTTCTTATTTCAGGATCAGGGAAAAGAAGTGTTACTTTAAACATATATTCATAATAAGAATCTACACCTGCCTGCAAATATGACCAATCATTAGCCCATTCTCCTGTTTCAACATTTATATAATCACCTGGCAAACCTATTTTAGACCTTCTTTCAAAAATTGCTTTTGTTGCTCTTTTTGCAGCTTGATAATACTTAGGATCTTTTGAATAATAACTAAGAATACCAAACTCAAATAAATATGATGCTGCCTGTGCTGTATTCACAATATTTCCTTTGCCCTTTCCATGATCTCCAGAAGTCTTTCCTGTTTTTAAATTCACAGAGTGATAAGGAATTCCTGTTGGTGAATTAAAAGCAGGCAGCAACCTATTACCAAAATCTATAGCTTTTTCAAGAATTTTAGGATTTTGAGTATGATCATACATTGCCAATAATCCACCTAAAATTCTAATATTTACTTCAAATACCTGAACATATACATCCTGATTCCAATCCTTCGATAATGCATATTCTTCTATTTCTTTTGCTTCTTTTTCTAATCCCATAACCGCTAAAGTACTATATGCATCAAAAGGAGATATACCAAGTGCTTCTTCATTATACCAATTATAACCTTTCTTTGAAAGAGGAAGTAATACATCATATCCCCACGCATACTTTTTATAAGAATTCCATACTCTCAATGCTTCAGATTTTACATCATCTGCAGTATAACTCAATGATTTTAGTTTTTCATTTTTTTTATTTTGAAAACCACAAGAAAAAATAAAAAATAATAAGCTAATAAAAACAAATAATAATCTCATAAAATCCTCTCCTTTTCCCTAAAATTTCTTTAACTTTTTATAAATTAATTCAAATTTCTGTAAAAATTCCTCTTATTAAAAAACTCTGTAGGAGCATTTTTTTCAATATTTCTCCCTGCCATTATAAAATTCATATAATAAAAAAAATCATAATTATTTATTTAATTAATTAACTAATTATTCTATAAATGTCAAGAAAAAAATATAATTGAAAAATTAACTATAATCCTAATCTACTGGCAACATCCTCATAATCAGGGCATTCAGCATAAATTTTCTGCAAATCTTCTTTTGACCTCTTCAAATGACCAAGATCAAGGTAAACCAAAGCTCGCTGATATCTAATAGCTAAAAGTAATTCATCAGGTCTACCTTTTTTTCTACGTAAAAGAGAAGTTA
>Ga0164318_10000801_pt1 | contig 25820 bp, 24 predicted proteins | sample GuaBasSedimGuay9_FD_113734 | JGI IMG/M metagenome (GOLD analysis project Ga0164318, IMG submission 113734) | Subseafloor sediment microbial communities from Guaymas Basin, Gulf of California, Mexico - Guay9, Core 4571-4, 0-3 cm | ecosystem: Environmental > Aquatic > Marine > Hydrothermal vents...
ATGAGGTGGCTTGACCAACTGGCCTAAACGGTTATTTTTTAGGCAGTGTGTTGGGAATACTGTTGGGAAAGAGTTTTGTGGTCAAAAAATAAGGGGGTTACGAATTACCGCAACCCCTTGACTTTCTTATGGTAGCGGGGGATGGATTCGAACCATCGACCTTCGGGTTATGAGCCCGACGAGCTACCTGACTGCTCCACCCCGCGGCAATATTTTATTTTAAGCCCTTGGTACCCTGAAGTCAAACCAAAATTTCATGTTTATTCACTTCCTATCGATCGGGCAATCGGATCACAAAGGTGGTCCCTTCACCAAGCCTGCTTTCTGCCCAGATGTCCCCTCCGTGGGCCTCCACAATCCGATAAGAAATGGAAAGGCCAAGGCCCGAGCCCTTTTCCCGGGTTGTATAGAAAGGTTCAAAGATGTGGAGCAGCTTTGATTCCTCTATGCCCACCCCCTCGTCAGAGATTCGGATTTCAACCGCATCACCCAGATCAGCCGTGGACACAATTATTCTCCCACCTTCTTCCATGGCCTCTATTCCATTAGCTATAATGTTCATAAATACCTGCTTTAATTTATCAGGATCACAATAGATCTCCCGTAATCCCTCGGCCAGGTTCTCTTCGAATCTGTACTTATCTTCAGAGTATACTTCTTCCATAATTCTAAGCACATCACGAATTACGGAATTAATATCTGAAAGCCTCTTCACCAGCCTGTATTCCTTCGTGAAATCCCCAAGGTTTCGTACAAGCTTTTCCAGGCGTCGGACCTCATCGAATATCATATCCAGTTTCCTTAAGGCCCCTGCGTCGTCAATACTTTTCTTCAGTTGGTGAGAGAAGCCCCCTATGATCATAAGAGGATTCTTTATCTCGTGCGCAACATGGGCCACGGCTTGGCCTACAGCCGCAAGTCTCTCTGACCTTAGGAGCTTTTTTTCCAGCTGTCTTTGCACCGAAACATCTCGGATGATGGCTGTGAAGGTAATGGTCCCCCCCATCTCAAAGTGGGAAAGGCCCAGTTCAATGGGGAATTCCTCTCCGCTTTTGCGCAGTGCCGTCAGCGAAAGGGTCTTTCCCATGAGCCTTGAGCTCTTGGTTCGAAGAAACCGCCTCACGTACTTGCGATGATCTCCATATTGAGGGGGGACAAGCATGTTAAGGCTTTTGCCTAGAACTTCTTCTCTCTTGTAACCGAAAATCCGCTCAGCTGCGTTGTTGAAAAGGATAATTCTGTTGTCACTGTCCACACTGAGGATTGCATCGTTTGCAGTATCAAGAATGGCCCTGAATTTCTTTTCAGAGGCCTGCAGCCGCCTTATCAAGGTTCTGTATTCTGTAACGTCCCTAGATATCTCTATGAAGTACTCAGGTTTTCCCTCGCGGAAAAACACAGGGTACATTATCCTCATGAACTCTTTTTGCTGTTTTCCCTCTCCGTAGTGGTGTGTTATCTCAACCCGCCCTTTAGTTTTCAGGGCCTTTTCTAAGGGGCACAGGTTTTTTTCGTGCTTACAAGGATGGTGCAGGTTGTAGTTTATCTCGTAACACTTTTTCCCTTTTATGTCGCTTTTGCTGAGACCGCACCTGTTTAGGAATACCTTATTGGCGTCTAGAACCGTATAATCGGGTCCTATTACGAGGATCTCTTCATCAATACCATCAAAAAGGGTCTCGAGAAAAAGTTTAGCAACCCGGAGCTGGGCTATCTCCTCTTCCTTTCTTTCGAGTATTTTTTTTAGCCTGGTTGCATCGTCCATGAAGTCTCCCGGCCGTGTACTTGTTTCAAGTTTGACGGTGAGGACAGTAAAAGACATACTCCGAGGATAGGATATCAAACATTTCCTGAGTTCCATCCTCGATAGTTTTGTAAAGCGCCTTCAATGTATCCGCTGTGGCAAGATTTCTCCTGTATTCCATCTCATTGAAGAAGACGGTATCAATGGGAAGCAAGACATGGTCAAGAGTGCTGGACCAACTTACCCTGAGCCTGTTCTTCAGATCGTGAACCTTGTTGAAAACGTCTCTCAGCATTGCCGTCCGAAGGATGGGATTAACTTGATTGATCAAGCAGTCTACCAATCCGGCAAGATAGTAGACATCGCGCATTTTTGCTTCATCATTTCTGTAAGCAAACAAGGCCCCGATTGTCCCGGCCACTCCCCCCTGCAAGGAATGGTGAGGAGGTAGCTGAATACTAGCTTCCCTGCCCTGTTCGCGAAGCAGATTATGCTGCTGCTCTAGCGACTCTGATTGCTTTTTGGTCATTTCAATAAAAAAGCTTGACTGCCAGCCTGAGCGCCTAAACTCAAACGGTTGCTTAACTATCAAATTGTCAAGAATTTTCTTGTTTGGCATCGTGGTAACCTCCACTATGGCCTGGGGTGGCACTGTTCGTGAATTTGCTTCAGCTTCTCGCGGGTGACACGGGTGTATATTTGCGTAGTAGCTATATCTGAATGGCCCAACATCACCTGGACCGACCTCAAATCAGCCCCTCTTTCAAGTAAGTGACTTGCGAAAGAATGACGAAGACTGTGGGGTGATACGCCTTTTCTTATTCCTGCCTTTGAGACATATCCTTTCAGTATCTTCCAAAATCCCTGGCGGGTCAGGCGCCGTCCCCGAGAGTTGACAAAAAGAAAAGGTGACTGGATGGAGCCGCCTTTCAGGATCTTGGTCCGGGACTCCGAGATATACTTCTTAATTACCTCCTGCGCCTTGGTACCAATAGGGACAAGCCTTTCCTTGCCCCCTTTTCCCAGAACTCGGACGAAGCCTGTTTCTAAATTAAGATCCTGTAGCCTCAGTCCCACAAGCTCGGAGACCCGCAGGCCAGAGGCGTATGCTAGTTCCAGCATGGCCTGATCTCTGAGCCCCAGGACCGTCTTAGGATCTGGCGTGTCCAGCAACCTTTCTACCTCTGATATTGAGAGTGGATGCGGCAGATTGCGTGGTATCTTAGGAGAGTCCACTAGTCGCGCGGGGTTTGAAGGGATGTGTCCTTCAGTGGTCAAGAACCTAAAAAATGTCTTAATTGCTGAAAGATGCCGCGCCACAGACCTTGGAGCTCTGTATCTGCTCAAGGCCATCACGTAAGCCAGAACGTCTTGTTGGGACACCTCCGAAGGGTGGGCTTTTTGCCCATTTAGGGAGGAGAGGAAATGGATTATGTCCCTCGAATATGCCTCAATACTGTTGTCGGAAAGGCCCCTCTCCACTCTCAGGTAGCTTAGAAAACTGTCCACCCAAAAATCCCATGAAGGGTTAGTGCTCTTGTTTGCCATTTTTCAAGTTACTCCAAGATGTAAAACCCGAGATCATTTGTCAAAATCTCTACTCCCGTATCTGTGACGAGCACCATCTCTTCCAGCCTTACGCCACCTTTACCAGGGATGTAAATGCCCGGTTCCACGGTTACCACCATCCCCGGCAACAATGGTTCAGGATCCCTTGGGCTAAGCCTAGGGCCTTCATGCGTGGCAAGGCCTACCCCGTGGCCTAGGGCATGACCGAAATAATCTCCGTAGCCTGCCTCGGAGATGACAGCCCTTGCCTTCTTGTCGGGTAGATCAGTGCTGACCCCGGGCCGAATGGTTTCAAGGGCCTTTATTTGCGCCTCTCTTACTATCTTGTAAATGTCCAGGAAGAACTTGTCTGGTTTTCCCACAAACAGAGTGCGGGTAGTATCGGAGCAGTACCCGTTCAGTTTTACTCCCACATCTACCACAATGGGCTCGCCTGGCAGGATTTCTTTATCAGTTGGCACTGCATGGGGAAGTGCCCCGTTTGGACCAGATGCAACTATGGGGGGAAAGGCCATTGCCTCAGCTCCAGAGCGCCTGGAGTGATCTTCAATTTTCCAGGCTACTTCCCTCTCACTCATGCCAGGGGTAAGCCAATGCGGCATCTGTTTAACAATTGATGTGATCAGCCTTACAGAGGCCTTTATGGCATCAATCTCTTCAGCATCCTTTATCTTCCTCATATCCTCCACGAGGTTATTGAGGGGTAAGAGTTCCACACTTATGTTTTGCTGTTTGATGTTTTCTTTTAACTTCACGTAAGTACCCCAAATTAGGTAACTATCCTCGAAGCCTAGGCTCTTGCAGCCGATCTTGCTCAATATCTTAGGAAATTCGCTGGTTAAATCTCCCTTGACCGTTACTATGTCAAAAGAGCTCGCCTCGTTTTTGGCCTGCTCGGCATACCTGGTGTCAGTTAACAAAAGCCGGTATTGCCCGCCGATTATCAGTGAACCAGAGGATTCCGTTAGCTGGGAGTCTTCTGCCGTGAAGCCAGACAGATACCTCCTATTTTCCGGCTGAACTATCCACGCGGCATCTACCTTTCTGCCGTCTAGTTTCTCCAGCAGCTTGTCAATCCTAGCTTCAATGGATGTTTTAGGCATTTTTACCTCCTGGACGATTTCGGTTCAGTTTCAGCACGGGAAGGAAAGTCTGCGACGATGAGATTCAGCGGGACTGTAACAAAGCAGCAAGTCAACCACCTTTCTCCGCTTCCCCTTGGTCAATGAAAGGGCTATACGGGGCAAATCAGCGTTCAGACAAGGTGCTTGCATGATTAATCGAATTTTATCAAACCCCTTGAGGCATTGCAAACAAAGAACAATTTCGGCCTCTCATCGCGCCTGGGATTTGTTGACAGAACCTGGTACAGTTGCTAGTAGACTTTTATTCTTAATTCAATGGATCAACAAGGAATGAGCCAAGGAAAAATCGTCGAATATATTGACCAGGGCAAGATTATTTGCTCATTGTGCCTTCAGGATAAGGGCAACAAGCTTCATTTGCTCACCACCTCAAACCGGGAAGTCAACCTGTCGCCCAAAAGAGCACTCCTTATCTCGGATAGCGGTATTGATGTTTCGAGGTCTCGCGAAGAACTGATAGAGCATTTGAAAAAGACCGAGGCCATCCGAAAGGCCCTAAAAGAGGAGGTGGATCCAAAGGAGCTGTGGGAACTTGTGCAGGGTGAAGGAGAGGACTTTGATAACAGGTACTTGGCCGAGCTGTGCTTCGGTGTGCCAGTAACTGATCACCATGTAAGCGCATTGGTGCGGGCACTTTTTGAGGATCGACTCCACTTTCGGCTGAAGGACGGGAGATTCCTGGCTAATACGGAAGAGCGCGTTGAGCAGATCCTCAAGCAGAGAGAAGAGGAGGCGCTGAGGGAAGAACGGCTTGCCAAGGGAAGCGAGTGGATCCGGAAGGCATTGGCTGGAGAGCCTGTCGAAGAACCCGAAGTAAAGGACTACGTGATCAAGGTACTGAAGGATCTTGCTCTATACGGCAAAGAAGCGCCTTTGATAAACGAAGGAAAGGAACTTCTTGCCCGCGCAGGCATTTCCCGTATTGAAAACGCTAGAAGTATCTTGGTCAGTTTAGGGGTATGGGAGGAAGACGAAAACCTGGATCTCATTCGATTTAACATTCCAAAGGGTTTTACTGAGGCGGAAAAGAGGGAAGCATCCTCCCTTGCCCTTTTTTCTGAGCCTCAAGAAGGACTGGAGGATCTCACTGATCTGCCCGTTGTGACCATTGATGGGCCTTTTACGCGGGACTTCGATGACGCTCTGAGTATAGTGGAGAAAGGGGATGTGGTTGAACTGGGTATCCACATTGCGGACGTTGCAGCAACTGTGAGGCCGGATACGGCCCTTGACAAGGGGGCAGCGGCAAAACCTTCATCCCTCTATTTGCCACGCCGTCAGATTCCGATGATTCCTCCTGAACTATCTGAGAATGTGCTAAGCCTTAGGCAAGGAGAAGAAAGAAAGTCCGTTTCCTTGATTTGCCGATTGACGAGGACTGGCGATATCTTAGACTACCGGTTTACCCTGGCTAGAATTCGCGTGAGAAAGAATTTGGTCTATGGAGCGGTAAATGGGGCCTTGGAAGAGGACGCTTCCCTTTCCGAGATGTTCAGGCTGGCGAAGTTATTACGGCAGGGCCGGGAAGAAAGGGGGGCCCTCAACTTGTCCTTGCCAGAAGTACAAGTGATTGTTGACGAAGAGGGGAATATTTCCACCTTTCTCCTGGACCAAGGTACACCTTCTAGGATGATTGTTGCTGAGTTCATGATTCTATATAACTGGCTGGCGGGGCGTTTTTGCAGGGACCATGAAATTCCTGCCCTTTATAGGACCCAGGCGGAGCCATCCGAAAGGTTATCCCAGGAGGGCATGGATTATCTTCTTTATGTTTTTTTGCAAAGGAGAAGGATTTATCCCCTTCTGCTTGACACCTCGCCTGGTCCCCATAGCGGGCTCGGTCTTGATGCCTATGCCCAGGTGAGCTCGCCCATCCGAAGGTATCTTGATTTAGTGGTACAAAGACAAATAAGGGAGTTCTTGCTTTCAGGCAAGGCACTGTACAGCCAAGAGGAATTGGAGCAGATCCGCATGGCGGTAGAGCCTGCACTTCGGATCCTAACCAGGGTTAAGAGAAACAGGATTAGGTACTGGATCTTGAAGCTACTTTCCAGAAACGTGGGGCAAAGGTTGAAGGCCATGGTCCTGGATGATATCAGGAGCAAGTACCGCATCGTGCTGACCGACTTCCTGATAACCGCTGAAATCAAAAAGGTCGAAGGCCTGCTCCTCGGCCAAGGCCAATACATCTGGGTTGAAGTCAAGAAGGCAGACCCTTGGGAAGATACCCTGGTCCTGGAGTATGCAGCCAGTGTAGAACAGTAAGCTGGCTCAGCCGCTTAAAAGTGCCTTGGTGCTCCGAGCTGGACCCTTGGGTTTGTTTTGCTGAAGAGGAGAGCTCTTTTCCTGTAGTGGGGCTGAGGGCTTTGGTTGGGCCGACCTACCCTTGACAAATTGAGCCATATCATAGTCCTTGGAAAATACCACCTTCCCTCCCTTATCATATGCAACGATCCTCAAAACACGCGGCAGGTCCTTTTGGGGTTTTCGTTCGAAGGAGGCCCTGACTTCGCGAAACCGCCTTATGGAAAAGAGCCTACCAGTTTTGTAGTCCTTGGGCATTCCCTCCACCAAGATCACGTTCGGGAAACTCCATGCAGTGGAGAGATCAGAAGATTTCTCTATCCATATTATGTGAACATAGCCTCGCACAGGCCCAGGTTGATTGGAGGCATTAGAAACCTTAAAGGCTACTGTTAAGCTGTCTGGTAGTACCCTAATCCGAAGGTCCCTTATTTCAACAAGTTGCTTGGGCTCACTTGGCTTTTGGGCTACTTCCTGTATGCGGGAAGGAAGGGGTTTTTCAGTAGGTTCGACCTTTGCGAGGGGAGGTGTCTCAGCGGCATTTGCCTGCTGGGGCTTCTCCTTACTAAGTTCCGCCACCTTGGGTGGTTTTGACTCTGGTGCGCGCTTCATAAGTACTATTTTTTGCTGGGCTTCATAGAGTTGGGTTTTGAGAGAGGTGGCCTGCCTTGTTAAGGCATGGATCTGACGCGCCCAATCACTGGATTTAGCGCGAAGTGTGAAATAGCGATTCACAATCACCAGACTCACAATGAGGTAAGCGAGAAAGAATAGGGAAGCAAAGCCCAAGAGCCTGGAAGAGACTTTGAAACGCCGTACCCTGCCGGTACCCCTTACCACCATGAAATTAAGGTCTGTTGGCTTGACCCCGGCCTTGCCCCTGTCTGTTTTTCTTACCATAGCATTCCTGGTGTCCTGCCACGAGCCCCGTGTCCCTAGCTGAAAACCCTTTCAAATATGTGGTCAACATGTTTTAGATGATAGTTAATGTCAAAAATCTCCTCTACATCTTTAGTGTCGAGGTACTGCATGATCTCCCCATCTTTCAGTATCAAATCCTTGAAAGAATCCTCGCCCTCCCATACCTTCAGGGCGTTTCTCTGGACCATGACATAAGCCTTTTGCCTCTCGATACCTTTTTCCGCCAGTTTCATGAGCGCCTGCTGGGAGAAGATCAGCCCTTTTGTAAGGTTCATATTATGAGCCATTTTTTCAGGGTGTACCACGAGCCCGTCAACGATGCCCTTGAGGCGGTTCAACATATAATCGATCAGGATCGTGCTATCGGGGGCTATGACCCTTTCGACGGACGAATGGCTTATATCCCTTTCGTGCCATAACGCCATATTCTCCATGGCGGCCAAGGCATTGGTTCTTACCAGGCGGGCAAGGCCGGAAATGTTTTCGCAACCAATTGGGTTTTTCTTGTGGGGCATGGCAGAGGAGCCCTTTTGACCCTTTGAGAAAGGCTCTTCTGCCTCCAGCACCTCGGTCCTCTGCAAGTGCCTTATTTCTATTGCAATTTTTTCAAGGGTGCCGGCAAGGATGGCCAAAGATGTGAAGTACTGTGCATGTCGATCCCTTTGAACTATCTGGGTCGATATGGGGGCCGGTTTAAGGCCAAGTTTCTTGCACACATAGGCCTCAACCCTGGGCGAGACATTTGCGAAGGTTCCCACGGCTCCTGAAATCTTTCCGTAGCTTATTACCTCCAATGCATCCTGCAGCCTGTGGAGATTGCGCCTCATTTCCTCATACCACACTGCGAGCTTTAGCCCGAAAGTGATGGGCTCAGCATGAATCCCGTGGGACCGGCCTATCATGGGGGTATACTTGTGCTCCATGGCCCTTTTCTTGATAACCTCCATGAAATCCCTTGCCCCCTGTATTATCCGATCCATGGCCTCTTTGAGCAGCAAGGCGAAGCTTGTATCGAGGACGTCGGATGAGGTGAGTCCTAAATGTATGTACCTGGAATCAGGGCCGATATGCTCCTCAAGGTTGGTGAGAAATGCTATGACGTCATGCTTTGTCTGTTTCTCTATTTCAAGGATTCTTTCCACGCTGAATGCCGCCCTGTCCTTGATTGTCTTCAAGGCTTCCCGGGGAACAATGCCCTCTTCAGCCATGGCCTCGCAGGCAGCCAGCTCAACATCCAGCCACTTGGAATACCGATTTTCGTCTTCCCATATCCTCCCCATGTCTGGTCGCGTGTAACGCGGTATCATGGTCTTAACCTCCCAGGGCCTTTAAAATCGCCTTCATAAACGCAGGCAGATCATCAGGCATACGGCTTGTAATAAGGTTTCCATCCACAACCACCTCGCTGTCCACCCAGTTGGCCCCTGCGTGCACCAGATCATCCTTTATGGCAAAAAACGAGGTGACTGTTTTACCTTTTAAGACCTCAGCCGAGGCAAGCATCCACCCGGCATGGCAAATTGCAGCCACGACCCTACCGGCATCGAACATCTCTTTGACCAGCTTCACCATTGGAGGGTATCGCCGCATGTGGTCCGGGGCATACCCTCCTGGAATGACCAGTCCATCGAACTGATCCGTTTTTACCGCCTCGGCGGCCATGTCCGCCTTGGCCTTTGTCCCTGCCTTGCCAACGTATTCCTTGGCACTTCCTGATCCAACCGCCACCACCTCTATCCCTGCTTCCTTGAGCCGATAATATGGGTACCAGAATTCAAAGTCATTAAACATCTCTTCTACCAGGATCATCACTTTTTTCCCATCCAAAGCCATGGTCAACCCTCCTCATAAGACTATTGCTGGTCTGGAAAGTATCATCTGCGGCAGCCAACCGCACTTGGTTTTGTAACATTTTGGGTGCGACACTGGCAAGCACGTATAAGGGCAGCAGTGACTTGTGCAAATTTTCCCAAGTATGTGAGTTACTTAATAAAAGCAGGCCAAAATACTCGTGCGATAAAATTTTTCCCTTGACAATTTAATAGGTTAGCCATTATAAAGCACTCTGCTTTTAGTTGACCTATCCGTTAATTTTTGACCAAATGTTTTAATCAGATCGAGGCGGTTATGAACACAAAAAACTCCCTGGTAGGGTCTGTGTGTGTAATTGGCGGTGGAATAGCAGGGATGCAGTCTGCCCTTGATTTGGCCGATGCAGGATACTTCGTCTACCTCATAGAGAAAACGCCTGCCATCGGCGGGGTCATGGCCCAGCTTGATAAGACCTTTCCCACCAACGATTGTGCAATGTGAATTCTCTCACCCAAGCTGGTCGAGGTCGGCCGGCACCTTAACATAGAACTCATCACACTTTCCGAGGTGGTTTCTGTCAGTGGCGAAGCTGGCAATTTCCAGGTGGAAGTCCTCAAGCACCCCAGGTTTGTTGATATGGACAAATGTATCGCGTGCGGTATGTGCGCGGAAAAATGCCCCAGGAAGGTGGACGATGAATACAACGAGGGGCTTGCCAAAAGAAAGGCTGCTTATGTCCCTTACGCCCAGGCGGTTCCCCTTAAGTTCGCCATAGACAAAGAAAACTGCATATATTTTCAAAAGGGTAAATGCCGGGCCTGTGAAAAATTTTGTCCGGCTGGTGCCATTAATTTTGAAGAGAAAGAGCAGCGCCTTACCCTCAACGTAGGAGCAATCATTCTTGCCCCTGGTTTCGAAGAATTTGACCCTGTCCAGTACGACACATACAATTACACCACCTTTGCCAATGTAGTGACAAGCACGGAATTTGAGAGGATTTTGAGCTCTACGGGCCCGTTCCAGGGGCATCTGAAAAGGCCCTCTGATCAAAAGGCACCCCAAAAGATCGCGTGGCTGCAATGTGTGGGCTCGAGAGACATCAATAGGTGCGACAATCCCTACTGCTCCTCGGTGTGCTGCATGTACGCTGTGAAGGAGGCCGTTATAGCCAAAGAGCACTCGGATGTGGAGCTTGATACCGCAATCTTTTTCATGGACATGCGTACATATGGCAAAGACTTTGAAAAATATTACAACAGGGCCAAGGAGGAGCAAGGGGTTCGCTTTGTCAGATCCCGAATACACTCTATAGAGGAGGACCCCGAGACCAAGGACCTGGTGCTACAATACGTAGATGAGAAGGGAAACCTTCAGGCAGAGGTATTTGACCTGGTGGTTCTTTCAGTGGGCCTTACTACTCCAAAGTCACTCATAGAGCTGTCAGGAAAGATAGGAATCGCCCTTGATCAGGACAATTTTGTGCAGACGTCCTGCTTTAGGCCCGTGGAAACCTCAAAACCAGGTGTTTACGTATGCGGGGCATTTCAGGAGCCAAAGGATATCCCGTATTCCGTTATGGAGGCAAGTGCTGCGGCCTGCGAGGCCAAGGCCTCCCTAGCCGAGGCGCGTGGAACCCTGGTTAAGGAAAAGACCTATCCACCTGAAAGGGATGTGTCCAAAGAGCCTCCTCGCATAGGGGTTTTCGTGTGCAACTGTGGAACAAACATCGGTGGAATAGTCAATGTGCCTGAAGTGGCCGAGTATGCCAGGACATTGCCCGGTGTGGTGTATGTAGAGGAAAACCTTTTTACATGTTCCCAGGACACCCAGGACAAGATGAAGGAGGTGATCCAGCGCGAAAACCTAAACAGGGTGGTTGTGGCCGCCTGTACGCCAAGGACCCATGAGCCATTATTCCAAGAGACCCTGCGCGATGCCGGATTAAACAAATACCTATTTGAGATGGCAAACATTCGAAATCAGTGCTCATGGGTGCATAGCAAAGAAAAGGAGGCCGCCACGGAAAAGGCAAAGGACCTGGTGCGCATGGCCGTGGCTCGGGCCCAGCTTATTAGACCTTTACCCCAGCCCACTGTCCCAGTTGAACCCAAGGCACTTATAATAGGGGGCGGGATCAGTGGAATGGCTGCCGCCCTAGGGCTGGCTGAACAGGGATTCAAGGCATATATTGTGGAACAAAGCGACCAATTAGGTGGCAACGCACTGCTACTCGCTGAAACCTGGCAGGGCGACGAGGTGCCGGTCCAACTGGGTGAAATGGTAAAGCAGGTTCAGGATCATCCCCTTATTGAGGTATACACCGGGGCTTCTATAAAGGAATCGACTGGATTTATAGGTAATTTCAAGACGGTCATCACCCAGGACGGGAAAGATACCGAGGTGGAGCACGGTGCTATAATAATCGCCGTGGGTGCCGAGGAGTATAAGCCCGAGGAGTATCTTTATGGCCAGCATCCAAAGGTTATGACCCACCTGGAATTTGATTCTGCTCTCAAGGAATCGGACGAGAGGATTAAGAGTGCCAAAACCGCTGTCTTTATTCAGTGTGTGGGATCAAGGATACCTGAAAGGCCGTATTGCTCTAAGGTGTGCTGCACCCACAGTATACGTTCCGCCCTTGCGCTCAAAGAGATGAATCCGGACATGGATGTCTTCATTCTTTACAGGGATATTCGCACTTATGGACAAAGGGAGGAGATTTACCGCGAGGCTCGCAGCAAAGGGGTAATATTTATAAGGTATGACTTGGAAAGTAAGCCCCAGGTTTCATCGGAGGGCGATGGCATCTCCATCGAGTGCCTGGATCCGATACTGGATAGGAAAATAAAGATTGAGGCCGATATTCTTGTGCTGGCTTCTGCCATTGTGCCACGCAGCAACGAGCATATTGCGCAGCTATTTAAGCTCTCGCTTAATGAGGATGGATTTTTCATGGAGGCCCACGCCAAGCTGAGGCCAGTGGATTTTGCAACGGACGGGATTTTCTTGGCAGGGATGGCTCATTATCCCAAACCCATTGAGGAAAGTATCGCCCAGGCAAAGGCAGCGGCCTCGAGGGCCTCTGTGGCGCTGTCAAAGGACCAGATTACAGCGGAAGGCGTGGTCTCTCATGTGGATGAGGTCATGTGCAGGGGGTGCGGGAAATGCGTGGAGGCCTGCCCGTTTGGCGCTGTTAACCTTGTGGAAAGGGATGACGGCAAGACAGTGGCCAGGGTTCAGGAGGCGCTGTGTAAGGGCTGCGGGGTGTGTGCTGTGGTATGTCCTACTAGTGCTGCCACGGTTTTCCACTTTGAAGATGCAGAAGTCCTCACGATGGTAGAGGCTGCCCTTAAAGGTTGATAGGAGTCTGAAATTATGTCCGAAGAATTTGACCCAAAAATCGTGGTGTTTGCATGTAACTGGTGTGCCTATTCTGCTGCTGACCTGGCGGGCGTCAGTCGGCTGCAGTATCCGCCGAACCTCAGGATTATCCGTGTGATGTGTTCGGGAAGAGTGAACCCCAATTTCATCTTGAAGGCCTTTGAGAACGGGGCTGATGGCGTCATGGTGGCCGGGTGACACATCGGGGACTGCCATTACCTGGATGGTAATGTAAAGGCAGAGGGCATGTTTAAAATGGCCAAGGAGCTTGTAAGTATACTGGGCATAGACCAAGACAGGCTGAGGCTGGAATGGGTCTCTTCCGCCGAAGGCGGGAGGTTCGCTGAGCTGGCCACAGAATTTACGGAGCAAATAAGGAAACTTGGCCCCTCTAAACTGAAACAGGCGGCCTGAGAGGGCCTATAGACCATGTTGAGGCGAGGTCATGGCTGAAATAGGAGAACTGATTGAAATAACTAACACCTACTTTTGTCTCGACTGTGGCGTGTGCACGGGCAGTTGCCCCGTGGCCAGGGTCTTCACCGATTTTTCGCCCAGGCAGATTATTGAAAGATGCTTGTATGAAATCGAGGATCTCTCGGACGAAAACATCTGGAGTTGCCTGACGTGTGCACAATGCAGCGTCCGGTGCCCGGCCAATATTGATTTCCCTGAATTCATTCGCCTAATCCGTGATGAGGCCCACAGCAAGGGGTACAAGGGTACCCTTACCCACAATGGAATGCTTCACACCATATGGTCTCTTCAGACCATGGATATCAGCCAGAACAGGACCTTCTGGGTAGGGGACGGAAAAATCAGTGAGAAAGGGGACGTGTTCTATTTTGTGGGTTGCAGACCTTATTTCGACGTGATCTTCAGGGACATAAATGCGGGGTCTGTTGAGAACTGCAAAAATATCTTGAAGATACTAAATACCTCGGGCATTGAGCCGGTGGTCAGCAATGATGAAAGATGCTGTGGACACGACGCCCTATGGAATGGAGACGAAGAAACATTCAAGAAGTTGGCGGAGATTAATATCGAAATCATAAGGGCATCTGGCGCCAAGAAAGTGGTTTTCAGTTGCCCAGAAGGATATCTTACTTTCAAGGAATTTTACCCAAGGTATTTTGGCGACCTTGGCTTTGAACCTGTTCATATCATTGACCTTTTACGCGAGAAGATCGCTGATGGGGCCCTGGAGCTCTCAGAGTTTCCCGAGGTGGTGACCTATCATGACCCGTGTCGGCTGGGGAGGTTATCGGGAATATTTGAGCCGCCTAGGGAACTCATAAGGTCCATACCTGGCATTGAACTAAGGGAAATGCCGAGGTCCAAGGAAAACGGGGTATGTTGCGGCACCAGCGGATGGATAAACTGCTCTAGCTGCTCAAAGGAGATCCAGGTGGAGCGACTGGCGGAGGCATCCGCAACAGGCGCTTCAACCCTGGTAACGGCATGTCCCAAGTGCCAAATCCATTTCAGGTGTGCGAAATCGGCATTTGACCTTGATATCGAGATAATGGACCTGTACGACCTCATTTCTGAACACCTGAAGTGATCAACATTTTATTCTTGAGTGCGCTCGAGCACCAAGGTTTGGAGGGTTAGAACCGTGAGTAACGAAGTATTAGTAATAGGCGGAGGCATCGCAGGTATCCAGTCCTCGTTGGACTTGGCAGATATGGGCATCAAGGTCCACCTGGTGGAGAAGCTGCCAAGCATCGGGGGCAAGATGGCCCAGCTTGACAAGACATTCCCCACCAATGACTGTGCCATCTGAATACTTTCGCCCAAGATGCTGGATGTCGGTCGACATCCCAACATTAACCTGATGGCATATAGCGAAGTTGAGAAGGTGGAAGGCAGCATGGGGGCCTTCAAGGTAACGGTGCGGAAAAAGGCCCGTTACGTGGAAGAGGACAAGTGTACCGGGTGCGGCGCATGCGAAGAAAAGTGCCCGACCATAGTTCCCGATGCATTCAACGAAGGACTGGGGACCAGGAAGGCCATATATGCCTATTTTGCTCAGGGTATTCCCTCCACCAGGACCATCGATCCAGACCACTGCAGACAACTGAACGGCAAGAAATGCGGAATTTGTAAGAAAACATGCCAGGCCGAGGCCATAAACTTCGACCAAAAGGATCAAATTCTTGAGCTTGACGTGGCGGCCATTATTGTAGCAGCAGGATATGATGTGTTTGATCCTTCGCACATACCTGAATACCGGTATAGTGAAATTCCAAACGTAGTTACTGCTATTGAATTTGAAAGGCTCCTGAGTGCAAGCGGCCCTACTGATGGCCATGTTTACCGCCCGTCAGACATAGCAGCAAAGGCAAAGATAGAGGAATTGGAAAAGAAGCTAAACAAGGCGAGCAAGACTCTCAAGAGATACGAAGAAAAGTTTGGCGAGACAAGCGAGGACTTTTACAAGAAGTTTCAGAGTGGAGAGTTATCAGATGATGAAGAAAGGAAAAAGTGGGCCGCAAAGTATGAAGAATACCTGGGGATAAGTGGGCCACTGGCCGAATTGAAGAAGCAAGCCGAGGGGTTTTCCTCGGCAAAGAGGCTTGCATTTATCCAATGTGTGGGCTCACGGGATTTTCGTTTTTACCCGTTTTGCTCTGGGTATTGCTGCATGCACTCCATAAAGGAGGCCATAATAGCCCATGAACACGAGCCAGAAACTACATCGGCCATTTTTGGAATGGACATTCGGGCGGTGGGAAAGGGCTTCGAGGAGTACAGGGTTCGCGGTGGAAATCAATCCGGTATAACGTATGTGCGGGGTAGGGTTGCCGAGATAATGGAAGGGGAGAACCACAATCCCATTGTCATCTATGAAGATACAAGGGAACGGAAGGTAAAGAGACAGGAATTTGATATGGTGATACTGGCCACTGCCTGTGCACCGACCAAGGGTCTGCCCAGCTTGGCTAAGATCCTGGGTATAGAGCTGGATGATTATGGATTTGTCAAGACCAACCCGGTTTCTCCTGTTGACACAACAGTGCCGGGAATTTACGTGTGCGGTTGCGCCGAATCGCCCATGGACGTACCCGAGTCTGTTGCGCAGGCTTCAAGCGCTGCAGAACGGGCAGCAGAAGTCATTTCTTTACAATCTTTAAACAAGGAGAGTGCCGTTGCCTGAAAAAAAGGATGAAGAACTCAGAATAGGTGTATTCCTTTGCCACTGCGGTTCAAACATCGCGGGGTATTTGGACATGGAGGCACTCGAGGAATTTACAAAGACACTGCCCCATGTCGTGTTTGTCCAACGAAATCTTTACACCTGTTCAGAGGGCGGAATAAACGAGATTAAGAAAGGAATAGTTGAGCAAAACTTGAACCGCGTGGTAGTGGCATCCTGCACGCCAAGGACCCACGAGCCTTTGTTCAGGAACTCGTGCGCTGAGGTGGGGCTGAATCCTTATCTTTTCGAGATGGTGAACATCCGTGACCAGTGTTCTTGGGTTCATATGCAGGAGAAGGAAGAGGCTACTGAAAAGGCCAAGGATCTGATCCGCATGGGAGTTGCCAAGGCGGCCCTTCTCCAGCCTCAGGAACCCATAATGTCGGAAGTAACTACCAGGGCGCTGGTGCTGGGAGGTGGGATTGCGGGCATGACCGCTGCCCTTGCACTGGCTGACCGCGGTTACGAGGTTGTCATAGTTGAAAGGCAGGACAGGCTTGGCGGTATGTTGAACAGTATCAACAAGCTGGGTCCGTCCATGAGAAGTGCAGAGGATCTAGTATCCGAGAAGAAAAAGGCCATAGAGGAGCATCCCAAGATTACGGTGTTCACCGGCTCCGAGGTGTCCGCGGTCAAAGGATTCATAGGCAAATACCAGGTGGACGTTCGGACAGATACAGGGACCAAGAATATTGACATAGGTGTGATTCTCGTTGCCACGGGAGCAAGTGTATTCAGCCCCAAGGGATTGTATGGTTATGATGGTAAGCGGGTCATTACCCAATTCGAATTGGAAGAAATCATGAAAAAGGGCCTTGATCCCTCCATCAGGAATGTGGTGATGATCCAGTGCGTGGGGTCGAGGGACGAAGAGAGACCTTATTGTTCCCGCATATGCTGCCAGGTAGCTGTGAAAAATGCCATTCTTATTAGGGAACAGAACCCAGAGGCACGAGTAAGCATATTGTACCGAGATATGCAGATGTACGGCGTGGAGAACGAGGAAATGCTCCGGACCTCAAAGGCCCGGGGGGTCCGCTATATTAATTATTCACCGGAAAACCCACCAAAGGTGGAAGAAGATAAGGTGAGGGTGTATCACCCACTGCTGGGCGAAGAGCTGGAACTTCCCGCGGACCTGGTGGTTTTGGCCACGCCCCTTGTGGCTCGAGAAGATACTCATGATTTGTCACAACTTCTCAGGGTGTCCATTGATGAAAATGGGTTTTACCTTGAGGCGCACGTCAAGCTCAGGCCCTTGGACTTTGCAACGGACGGAATCTTTTTGTGCGGGAACGCCAGGTACCCCGCCAATGTACGAGAGGTAGTGGCCCAAGCCCTAGGGGCTGCCTCGAGGGCATCCATTCCCTTGAGCAAAGGGTCGGTTGTGGTGGAGCCAATCATCTCGGTCCTTGCCAACGAGGATGCGTGCCGAGGATGCGGCCTTTGTGTTGCATTGTGCCCTTATGGGGCGCTAGAGATAAGGCGAACGGAAAAGGGGAGAAAGGTTCACGTCATAGATGTTGCGTGCAAGGGTTGCGGCGTGTGTGCAGCCACTTGTTATCAGCATGCTTTGACCATCAACTCTTTCACGGATGAGCAAGTAACAGCCCAGATTGAGGCGTTCCTGGGCGGATGAAGTGAGGAGGTCTTCCATTGAGCGAATTTGTGCCGAAAATACTAACTTTTTGTTGTACGTGGTGAGGGTACTCCGCCGCTGATCTGGCTGGAGTTTCCAGACTGCAATATACGCCTGAGGTAAAGATTGTCCGCATAATGTGCACTGGCCGCATAGATCCGGTTTGGGTGGCAAGGGCCTTGAAGAAGGGCCTTGATGGATTTCTTGTTATTGGGTGCTATTTTGGCGATTGCCATTACATCAGCGGAAATGTGCAGGCCAAGGCCAAAATGGACATGACGCGAAGGCTTCTTGAACATATTGGGGTCAACGGTAAGCGCCTTTCCTTTCAACAGTGTTCTTCGGGTGAAGGAGCAAGGTTTGCCGAACTGGTCAATGAGTTTGATCAACAGATCCGGGAAATAGGGCCCATAGGAGAAGGCGGAGACCGGCTTGGAAAACCGGAGATCTTTGAAAAGCTGCAAATAGCCGAGGCCGTGCTGGGCGGAGAAAAGATGAGGTGGGTGATTGGTAAGAGAACACCCTTCCTGGAGTCGGGAAACATCTACGGAGAGGTCTTTACCGAGCATGAGTTTCGGCGAGCTATTGACATGATTATAGTTGAAGAAACTGAGACACAGGCGATTCTTCATAGTCTCAACCAAGGTGCTAAATCCGTGGCACAACTTGCCCAAGAATTGGAAATTCCCTCAGAAAGGGTGTTTAGGTACATAACCGCCCTTAAAAGAAAAGGCTTTGTGGAGATGGGACAGGTACTAGACCGTAATCCTGTTTATCAAATTGCGTCGCAAGAGGTGTGATCTGGTGGAAAACAAAAAAACTCTAGTGATAGGAGCCGGGCCTGCTGGGGTAAGGCTCGCCCTTGAGAGGGCAGAGGCCGGGGAGCAGGTTACACTGGTGGAAAAGTTCCCCTCACTGGGTGCCGAGAGGATACCCAGGGACAGACTTGTCAACCCGGAGCAGGCCTTTGATAACCCTGACCTCGAAAAGGTTAGGAATCACGAGAACATAACCATATTTCCCTACAGTGAAATCAAGAAAGTCCAGAAAGAAGACGGGAAAATCAAGGCCAGGGTGGTTAAGCATAGCCTCAGGGTTGACAATACCAAGTGCAATGATTGTAAGGCGTGCATTCGGGTGTGCCCAGTAAATATGTTCGATGATTTCAATGAGGGGCTGGGTTTCCGCACGGCGGTGGATTACTTCAATCCTGCTACTGCCGAGTATAATATCTTCAAAGAAGACATGCCCGTTTGCCAGAGGACATGTCCTGTGAATTTGGATATACGGGGCTACGTCGGCCTCATTGCGGATGGGAAATACGCAGAGTCACTGGCCCGGATTCGAGAGCGCTTACCCTTTCCTGCAAGTATTGGGAGGGTTTGCCCTCATCCATGTGAGACCGCTTGCAATCGTCAATACCTGGATCAGGCCATTAGCATCTGTTTCCTCAAGAGATTCGTTGCAGATGTGGAAATAGAAGCCGGCATTGAGCCCACTTACGAAACACCGGAAAAAAAGTACCCGGAAAAGATCGCCATTATTGGTGCAGGTCCTAGTGGGCTGACGTGTGCCCATGATTTGGCCAGGATGGGATACGAGAACATAAAGGTTTTTGAGGCCCTGCCGGTACCGGGCGGCTATCTCTGGGTGGGAATTCCAGAATACCGCCTTCCCAAGAAGATATTGCAGAGAGAAGTGGACCTAATAGCAAAGATGGGCGTGGAGATCCAATACAATGTCCGCATAGGCAAGGATATCTCTTTCGAGGAACTCAGAAGTCAGTATGACGCAATCTTTATAGGTGCAGGATGCCATAAGGGATTAAAGCTGAGGGTACCAGGTGAGGATGAATATGAAGGCATAATTGACTGTGTTACTTTTCTAAGGGAACAGGCCCTTGGAATCCGGAAGGAAGGTAAGGGCAAGCTGATAGTAATAGGCGGTGGAAATGCAGCCATTGATTCGGCCAGGGTGGGTTGGAGAATGGGCTACGATGAAGTTTACATACTGTATAGAAGAACCCGCAAGGAGATGCCCGCCAACCCATGGGAGGTAGATGCAGCGGAGCATGAGGGCGTGAAGCTCCAATATCTTGCTGCCCCGGTGGAGATTCTTGGAGAAAACGGCAAGGTTGTGGGTATGAAGTGCATAAAGATGGAACTGGGTGAACCTGATGCATCTGGTCGGAGGCGGCCCATCCCCATTGAGGGCTCTGAGTATATCATTGAGGCGGAAACAATTGTCCCCGCTATAAGCCAGGGAACGGACTTATCTTTCTTGCCCGAAGAGCACGAGTTCAAATTAACTCGTTGGAATACTTTTGATATTGATGAAGAAACCGGGGCTACAAATATACCGGGTGTGTTTGCAGGAGGGGACGTGGTATCGGGCCCGGATATCGCCATAAGGGCAATCGCAGGGGGAAAGCGCGCAGCAGTTGGTATTCATGAATATTTGAGGAGTAAGTAAATGATTTACGAAAAGCACGGACGCTATATCATACCGTTTGATGATGTGCCTTCAGAGCGGGCCGTGATGCCCGAGATATCAGTTGAAGAACGCAAGGGCAACTTTGTTGAGGTGGAAACCGGTTTTCCAGAGGAGGTTGCCGTAAGAGAGGCCAAACGTTGCCTTGGTTGCAGGCGATGCTTGGGGTGTGCCCTTTGCTGGGCAGAGTGCAAACCAGAGGCAATAAATTTCAGTTTGCCCGATGAGACCTTGGAGTTGGATTTTGACGAGGCTATCGTTACCGCGGGGCAGGACAACAATTTCGAGAAAATCAGCCCTTCTCTGGGATATGGAACATACCCCCACGTGATAACCGATCTGCAGTTTGAGAGAATGCTCTCCCCAACAGGGCCCACCGACGGCCTTGTTATGTCACCCCTTAATGGCAAGATACCAGAACGGCTGGGAATAATACAGGGACACCCCGAAGGAGATGAGGCACACCTGCTTCAGTCCTTAATACTAGGCGTAAACGAGGCGATCTTGGCACTTCATAAGACTGAGCAGCTCGAGGTGAGCCTTGTCTCACCCTTATCTGAAGCCTTCGAAAAGGACTATCTTTCCGAAGTACAAAGAATACAGGGCCTAAAACTCATAAAGGCAAAACCTCAGGCAGTGAAGCAAAAAGAGGGAAGCGAGGAACTTATTTTGAGCTATGTAACAAACAGTGAGGAAGCGGAGCAAGAGTTTGATATGATCGTGGTGCTGACAAAGCCCAAGCTTTCGCCTGATATATCAAGCCTCAGCAAGAAATTGGACCAAGAGGTGGTGACCGCATGAGGGCCAGCTTCATGGCCTTTTCCCAGGTTTTCCAATCTAAGGGACTTCAAAACGTTTAACCATGGCCACTGCATCTTGGCCGCCTGTATAAAAACCCGGCTTTTCCTCTATTATTACGAAGCCGAACTTTTCGAACAACCTGCGGGCCTGAGCGTTTTGCTTTGCTGTATGAAGCCAAACTTCTCCAATGCCGATTTTTCCCGCCAGTTCAAGAATTTTTCTTAGGAGTGCGGTCCCTGCGCCTCGGCCTTGCCATGGTGGATCCACTGCAATGGCCAACAACTCGGCCATATATGAACCCATGTCGGAGAAGCGGGCAGGGCCCAGCATTGCAAATCCGACGCGAACCCCTTTGTAAAGGGCGACCAGGGTCCACACCATGTCGGTCTCAAACCATTCTGGAATGATCCTGTGGTAAGGTCCGTATTGCTTGAAAACCCTATCCGATAATCGGGCGAGAAATTCTTCATCCGTCTTAGTTGCCGGCTTGATAATAAGACGGTTTGCAAGTAACTTCCTGGGTGGAGGAACACTGCCAGCCCGCCATGGATCCCTTGCAAACTTCGGAAAGGTATCCCTTAAACCGGTGGCCTTAGTGTCTCTCAGCCGCTTCAGCCTTTTGACCTCTCCGTACTTGCCAAACCTTCCCCTGTTTCCCATTTTATTACCCGGACCAGCGACTCATAAAGAACTGCGTTTGATTACTTACGGCGGGCCGTTCATTACACGCGCCCGGTTTTTAAGGGGCTAGATTTTTCCAGTACTCACCCTGCACCTTCGCCACCGCCGTGACAATGTCCATAAGACGGCTCTGATTTCCTTTTTGGACTACCTCAGAGGGATCAGTTTGCCTCAGGTTCATCATTTCTTCGAGCACTGCCTTTCCACATTCCCTCAATCCCTGTATATTATATCCTCCCTCGAGAGTGGCCACCAGTCTACCCTCACATACCTTTTCAGCTACGTCCAGCAACGAGCGGGTCATGGCGGCAAAGCCAGTTGCGGTGACATTCATGCCTCCCAATGGATCATTGGCGTAAATATCGAAGCCGACAGAAACCATGATCAGATCCGGCCGGTACTCCTCTGCAATGGGCTTCAGTATCTTCTCAAATATTCCCACATATTCTACATCACCGTTTCCAACAGACAAGGGGACGTTCACCGTGTAACCTTTTCCCTCTCCTGTGCCCACCTCTCGGAGCGATCCGCTACCGGGGTAATAGGGATACTGGTGTGTGGAAAAGTAAAGGACAGTAGAATCATCTTCAAAGCTATGCTGGGTACCGTTTCCGTGATGAAGATCCCAGTCTACTATTAATACCCTTTTTGCCCCCAGTTTTTTTTGGGCATACCTCGCCCCGACTGCCACGTTGTTAAAGAGGCAAAAACCCATGGCCCTGCCCCTCTCAGCGTGGTGTCCAGGGGGTCTCACGAGAGCAAAGGCATTGTTGAGCTCGCCTTGCATAACCATTGAAACGGCCTTGCAGAGACCCCCTGCGGCCAGGAGTGCTGCCTCATAAGACCCCGGGGAGGTGGATGTGTCAGGGTCCAGAGAAATATATTCCTTGCCCGCAGTGGAAGCCACCATGTGGACATAGGATCTTTCATGTATCCACAGCAGCTCCTCTTCTTTTGCAGGCACAGGTTCCACGTGGATGTACTTACCCTCCAGTTCCTCATCGATCATGGAATAAAGGACCTCGAGGCGGCGTGGGCTTTCCGGGTGATAGGCCCCCGGATCGTGGTTTAAATAACGACTGTCTCTTACGATACCCGTCCTCTTCATCATGTCCCTCCTTCTAGCCCCTGCGGGCTCGTTAAACCATTTTCCTCCTCAGAGCCCTCATCCAAACAACAACTTCTTATCAGAAAAGAGTCCTCAAAGAAAGGCCAATAAAGCCCAAAGACTTGATTCAGCAAATAACCATACTTAAAATTGGCTAGCCGAGGGTAATATACTTGCCTTTCGCCCTGAACCGACCGGAAGGAAATATTGTGGACGGTATGGTAAGATGCAGGACATTACGGAGGAAGATTTTCCATGTTTTTCTTTATTGGCGGTGTTCAGCCGAAAACAGTAACGCTTGACGAGACACCTCGGATGTGCCCTGTTTGTGGGCTTTACCAGGCAAGGCTGAAACGGATTGATCACTACCTCTCCCTGTTTTTCATACCTCTTTTTCCCGTAAAAAGGGGGAAACCCTTCCTGGAATGCCAGAGCTGTGGGGCCATCTCAGATGAATCGGGCGCGGTGTTTCAAGGCCCTGGAAAGGTACCAGGTCATGCGTGCCCGTATTGTGGTAACCCTATTGAGCCTTCGTACCGATACTGCCCCTTCTGTGGGAGGGCCCTTTGACAAGGCGCTTCCTTCAACAGCTATGTCACCTCTTACCTGCTGCTATGCAAACAAGAAAGGACTAAGCAGCCATGCACAAAGGCCCCGCAGTCTGGAATAAACGTTTCGTGCTCATAAATGTTATTTTTTTCCTCGTCTTCTCCAATATCTCCTTTTTTTATTTGTATCCTATTGCCCTGAGGGAGATGGGGAGCCCGGATTATTTAATAGGTCTAATCGTGGGATTTTTCTCTGCCGTGACCGTGGTTTCCAGGCCTTTTATGGGAAAGGCTGTGGCAAGGAAAGGGGAATCCCCGGTCATTATTCTCGGGATAGTGGGAATCTTATTGGCTTCTGTTACCTACATGTTAGAAAAAGAACCCGGAATTTTTATTTTTTTAACTCGCGCCCTTCACGGCCTGGGTTTCTCAGCGTTTATTGCCGGCAGCTTTTCACTGGTTGCCAGGACCTTTCCCGCTGCCAAGCGTGCTCAGGCATATGGTGTGGTTGGGGCTTCACTGATGAGTGCATCAGCCTTTTGTCCTCCACTAGGTGAAGTGGTGGTGGACAGATTTGGCTTCGACTCTCTTTACCTTTGTGCTGCTCTGGCGGCAATGGGAGCTCTTTTATTAATGGTTGTTGCCTCTAAAAACATATCCCTGCCGTCATCCCGGAGCCATCGGGACAGCATTACCTACATCCGCCTCCTCAATAACCGGTCCTTTTTGTACGTGTTGATATCTACTCTTGTCTTCGCACACTGTCAATCAACAGTGATGAACTTTGTGGCGCTCTTTGCAAGTTCAATAGGAAAATCCAGCGGAGTGTTTTTTGCTGTTGCATTTTCCATCTCCATATTGCTCCTTTTGGCATTGTCAAGCAAGATTGACCGCTTTGGAAAGAAACGTTTTTTGCGCCTGTGTTACCCATTCCTTGTGGCAGGGCTTTTTCTTATTCCAAAGGGATTTGACAGCAATATTATTTTTGTTCCGGCCGCTCTGTTCGGGATCGCCATGGGTCTTTTGTTCCCAGCACATAATGCCCTTGCGGCTGATCACGGCTCTCAAGCCGAAAAACCTGGTGTAATGTCGTTGTTTACTGCAACCTATGATACGGGTTTTATATCAGGTGCCGTGGTGTCGGGCTGGATAGCCCAGGTGGCGGAACTGGAGTATCTATTTCCCATAACCTCGATTTTGGCCCTTGTGGGTTTTTTTATTGTTTTGGCTGGCCCCATCAAGGAGTCAGAGATACAAGTGCATGGAATCAAATAAGGAATCATAGAAAACCAAAAATTTTCTTTTGATTGTTGACCAAGTACAAGGTTTTTTCTATAATCGATGGGTCTTATGGGAACCTGAAGGTAGTTCTTCGTGGGTACAAACGAACGGACAAGGGGGCTATGGAAAAATGGACAAGAAAGTTACGGTAGTTGGTGCGGGAAATGTGGGAGCTACTGCGGCCATGAGGCTTGCTGAAAAGGAGCTTGCTGATGTCGTTCTGATAGACATACTTGAAGGGGTACCTGCGGGAAAGGCCCTTGATCTCACCGAGGCTGCACCGATCGAGAAACATGATTCAAAGATCCTGGGCGTAACCAATGATTACAGCCACGCAAAAGGGTCTGACATAGTTATAGTGACAGCCGGAGTCCCCAGGCGTCCGGGCATGAGCCGCGATGACCTGCTTTCCACGAACATGGGAATAATAAGGGATGTTACAAAGGAAATTGCTGCTGTTGCCCCCGACACTATTCTTATTATTGTAAGCAATCCGCTGGATGCTATGTGTTACGTGGCCCTCAAGACAAGCAGGTTTCCAAAGAACCGGGTTATGGGCATGGCTGGCGTATTGGACTCAGCCCGTTTCAGGGCTTTTATTGCAATGGAGTTGAATGTATCCGTGGAAAATACCCATGCGTTTGTACTCGGAGGACACGGGGACACGATGGTTCCTCTTCCCAGGTATTCCACTGTGGCGGGTATTCCCATTACGGAACTACTTCCGCCCGAGAGAATTGAAGCTCTGGTTGAACGAACGAGAAACGGGGGAGCGGAGATTGTGGCGTTGCTTAAAACAGGTAGTGCCTACTACGCACCTGCATCGGCCGTGGTGGAGATGGCTGAAGCCATTTTAAAGGATAAGAAAAAGATCCTTCCGTGTGCCGCATACCTTGAGGGGGAGTATGGCATTGAAGGCCTGTTTGTGGGGGTGCCCGTGAAACTTGGTAAGGAAGGTATTGAGGAGATCATAGAGATAAAATTGACCGAGGAAGAAGACACTGCCCTAAAGAGGTCCGCATCGGCGGTTCGCAAGCTCGTTGAGGATATGGAACGTCTTGGATTGTAAGCTTTTTAAAAACTCACAAGTTTCTTGCCGGATTTTTTCCTGATTTTCTTAGGCCCGTGGCCCATTTTGCTGGAGAAATCTAAGTACTTCGCCACAACGTACTTCATATCCTTACGCTCACACAC
>Ga0164318_10000802_pt1 | contig 25810 bp, 25 predicted proteins | sample GuaBasSedimGuay9_FD_113734 | JGI IMG/M metagenome (GOLD analysis project Ga0164318, IMG submission 113734) | Subseafloor sediment microbial communities from Guaymas Basin, Gulf of California, Mexico - Guay9, Core 4571-4, 0-3 cm | ecosystem: Environmental > Aquatic > Marine > Hydrothermal vents...
CAGTGGAGTAAGTTTCTTAAGAAGCATAGTGTAGAGGAGAGGAGTGGTATCATTCTGGTTTGGGGGGATGAGGACGATTTGAAAACTGCGGTAGATGAGATAATGATAAGGATGCGTGAGGCGACAATCGGTGTGGTCAATGAGACCAGGCAAGCATGCTCTAATGGGACAACCGACTTTGAGCGGATACTACCTGGACCAAATAGGATGTATCCTGACACCGACCATCCACCTGTTCCCATAAGCAATGAACACATAAAGGGAATTGAGGTAAACCTTCCCGAGAGACCCTGGGAAAGGGCAGAGAGATACAGACGGCTGGGCTTATCAGAGCATCTGGTAAATGAACTACTTGACTCTAAATATCAGGACACATTTGATAGAGTTGCCTCCGAGGTGGCAGTCAACCCAACCATAATTGCGAAGGCGTTAGCAGAAGATATTAAGTGGATTAGAAGAGAGGGATATGACACCGAGAAATTAAGCGATGAAAGGTTTGTGGAGATATTCAGGGCTTATGAGAGGGGATTGTTCCCCAGGGATATTCTTCCCTCGGTGATAATTATGACAATTGAGGATAGTAGAAGTATTGAAGTAATACTGAGGGAGAAGGGAATTGAGATGGTTAACAAAAGTGAGATAGCAAGCACAGTAAGAGAAGTCATAAAGGCAAATAATCCCACCCACCTAAACAACGATGCCAGATTCAGATATCTAATGGGCATAATAATGAGAGGGCTTTTTGGAAAGGCGGAGGGTGGCAAGGTGGCAGAGATACTCAAGGACTCATTGAGGAACCTCTCTTACCGCTAACCTTCGGTTTCGGTGTTCAAGAAGATTAGAGATTTCGGAACTATCCCCCTATTCCCTTATCAAACCGAGCGCCTTTAAGTTCTCATACTCCCTATCGTCGCAGTGGAGAATAACTCGCTTATTCCCCCACCTCTGGTATCTCAGCTCCTTCTCACTACCTACCATTCTGAATATCTCTATATAGTCACCATCTATTCTGAACTGAACCTCACCATCCCTCTCCCTCACCTTGAATGCGGACTCAATAGCAGACAGGAACTCCAATACCTTCTGCTTAACCTCTCTTGGTTTCTCGGGAATTGGAACATGGATTTGCTGAACAATTTTACCAAGGGGCGGTCTAACCTTAAGGGATGCTTTGATATCAATCTCGGGCATCTTACTTTCGCCACTCCTCTTACCGAAAATCGCCATAATATTTATTACTCCAATTCTAATAGATGAACACAGATAAAATCAAATAGATAATCATATTTGGTGGAAAAAAGAGTTGACACAAACATTCGGCAGTGGTAGAATAGTTATGAACATATGTTCATAACGATATTTAAGGATATAAAATGCCAAGACCGTTTAGAAAAAGACACATATATCATATACCGCATGTGAGTTGTTTTGGTCCCACTATGATGGGTAGAACAACTCAGGGGAATCCTGTTGAGATAGGGCTTGATGAGTTAGAGGCGCTTCGGCTCGCTGATTACTCAGGTCTATCACAGGAGGAAGCATCTCAACTTATGGGAGTATCAAGACCCACCTTTGGACGAATATTGAATAGAGCAAGATATAAATCATCTATGGCTCTTGTGAACGGTCTGCATATAACCATAACAGGAGGTAAACATATAATGGCAAAGAGGACATTTAAATGCGCTGACTGTGGTCATACATTTAGCGCTGAATACGGAACGCCAAGACCTTCAGAGTGTCCAAGGTGTGGTAGTTTGAATATTCACAGAATAGATTCTGATAGAGGGACCTGGCTCTCAACGGAGAGGGGAAGAGGTCCATGCGGAAAGGGTAATGGCAGACAAAGAGGTAGAAAACCATAAATGTAGGAGGTGATATGATGTATTACACAAGAGGATTAGGATTAGGTTTTCGTCACGGCTTTGGTGGCTGGTATGACAGACGAGTAGCCAGACCGACAACACCCTCAGGGTATAGATATGTAGGACCATGTAGATGTGGATACGGTCCCCACGCATTCTATGAAACACCAGAAGGCAGGGTTGTTCCCGCATACGAGGTCTTCAGCAGTGGATATACTGTTCCCTACACGAGGGAAGACCTTGAGGCAGAGAAGAGATACATTGAGGAAGAGATGAAACATCTTGAGGAGCGACTTAATGAAATAAAAGATAAACTTGAAAAAGAACAAAAGAAAGGAGAATAAGATAAACCGGGGGGAATAACCCCCCTTGCTATTTGGAGGATATGATATGAAGATTGCAATAGTGTCGGATGATGGGAAGACAATAGGTTCACATTTTGGCAGAACCAGGGGATTTGTCATATTTGAGGTTGATGGTAATAAGTTAGTGAAGCAAGAATACCTCCCAAACACCTTTACGGGGCACGCAAGACAGATGGAGGGCAGGCAAAACATTGACCGCCATGGAACAGTTATTAAGGCATTAAGTGGATGCAAGGCAGTAATATCGCATGGAATGGGAAGAAGAATATACGATGATTTAATAAATGCAGGAATAGAGGTTTTCATCACTGATGAGGTTGATGTTAAAAAAGCACTTGAGTTATATCTTAAAGGTAACTTAAAAGACAAACCGGATTTGGCCTGCTACCACTAAAGCAAGTAAGTTCCAGTTGAAATAAAGAACTGCAAATTCTACAATATTACTGTGATAAAGATAAATACAGACAAAGCCCCAAAACCGGTTGGACCATATTCACAGGCGATGCTTGCCGGTGGTCTGATATTCATTTCGGGACAACTGGGCATAGACCCAATGACTGGTGACTTGAAGCGTGGTATTGAGGAGCAGACCAAGCAGGCAATGACTAACATCTCCCATATACTCGCAGAGGCAGGCTCATCAATAAGTGGAATAATCAAGATTACAGCATACCTGAAGGATATGAACGACTTCCCACTCTTTAACAGCATCTATAGTGAGTTTATGGGTGAGCACAGTCCCGCTCGTGCGTGTGTAGGCGTCGCATCTCTTCCCAGAAATGCTCTGATTGAGATTGAGGCAATAGCACTGGCATCATAAACTGCCTGAAATATATTGATTATAGGTCTTATATATCTAATACCCATAATTTATCTAAAAGGAAATTATCTGATATATTTATTGGAATTGTGCATTTCAATAGTGCCAAAATTATTGAATTATTATTTTTTAATTATAATTCCTATACATATAAGAAAATAACTATTGACTATTATCCAACATATTAGTTTAATATTACTTTTGTTTGACTATGCCTGAACTAAGAAAAGATCCGGTTATAGGAAGGTGGATAATAATATCCACTGAGAGGCAGAAGCGTCCCCATGATTTCTCTATAAACCATAATAACATTCCGGTGAATGACTTTAGGAGTGACTGTCCCTTCTGCCCTGGAAACGAAAAGATGACGCCACCTGAGGTTCTCGCCTATAGAGACGATGGAGAAAAAGATGGAAGGGGATGGCGTATCAGGATTGTCTCCAACAAATATCCGGCTCTTGATACCGATGGTGAACTAAAGAAGAGGGGAATGGGTATATATGACATCATTAACGGTGTTGGTGCTCACGATGTAGTGATTGAAACACCCGTTCACAATGCAACATTCGGGGTCTTAGATAGAGAACAGATTGAGTCCTATCTCTGGGCGTTGCGTGAGAGAATGGTGGCATTGATGAATGATTCTAGATTACAATACATAATCGTTTTCAAGAACCATGGTAGTGTTGCGGGCGCCACTTTAGAACACCCCCATTCGCAGATAATCGCCCTTCCAATTGTTCCGAAGAGGGTTCAGGAAGAGATTGCTGGATGCAGAACATATTACGAAATGAAAGAACGCTGTATATTCTGCGACATTATGAACCAGGAAGAATTTGACAACAGGCGCATAGTGCTTGACACAGAGAGATTTATGGTTATCACACCTTTCGCCAGTAGATTACCATATGAACTCTGGATAATACCGAAGAGGCATATCGCAAGTTTTCCCGATACTGACCTGGACGAGATAAAAGAATTATCCAGTATATTCAAGGAGACATTTGGACGGCTTGAGGCGGTGCTTCAGAACCCACCCTATAATATGATGCTTCACACTGCGCCCTGCCAGACGAAGAAATTACCATACTACCACTGGCATATAGAACTCATTCCCAAGCTTGGTAATGTAGCAGGATTTGAGTGGGGCACTGGCTTTTACATCAATCCTGTCTCCCCTGAAGATGCCGCCGAGCACCTAAGGTCAGCCACTATCAAGGTCCGATGTATATGAAGATACTATTTGCATCAAGCGAGGTATCACCATTTGCTAAAACAGGGGGGCTCGCTGATGTTTCATACTCATTGCCTAAAGCACTCAAAAGGCAAGGAAACGATGTAAGTGTAATAACACCTCTGTATAGAACTACTATAGATAAGGGATATGAGTTTGAAAATATAATAGACCTGAAGGTTGACCACCTGGGAAAAACAGTCACTGTTGAAATAATGAGGGCAAGCGCATTCAATGACTTCAATGCCCTATTTGTTAGATATGACCCATACTTTGATAGAGAAACTCTCTATGGAAAAGAAGATGCCGAATTTAACGATAATCTATTCAGGTTCGCCCTGTTTACCAGAGCCATCCTTGAACTTATTGCATCCCTTGAAGATAAACCTGATGTGATACATCTAAATGATTGGCACACAGGGCTTTTTATGCCCTATTACAAAGAGTATTACCAAAGGAGGATTGGACAAATTCGCACCATATTTACCATCCACAATCTTGGCTATCAGGGTAGGTATAAGATTGAGATGTTTAAGAAACTTAACCTACCAGATAGATATCTAAAGAAGGATTATTTAGGTGAAGATGGAACATTTGCCATCATAAAAGGCGGTTTAATGTGTGATGCGGTAAACACCGTAAGCCCCACCTACGCCAGGGAGATAACCACTCCCGATTTCGGCTATGGGATTGAGGACGACTTGAAACGCATAGAAAACAAATTATATGGAATAGCCAACGGTATTGACTACGACCTGTGGAACCCTGCAACTGACAAAGAAATCCCGGCGAATTATAGCAGAGACGATTTCAGCCCCAAGCGCAGGGTATGCAAACCACAATTACAAAAGGAGGTAGGGCTTGAGGTAAGAGATGATGCTCTTTTATGCGGTATGGTGAGCCGGCTAGCAAAACAAAAAGGGGTAGACCTGCTAATTGAGATGTTTCTTGATGGAATCCCAGATGATACCCAATTCGTAGTACTTGGAACTGGTGAGCAGAAATATCACATGTCGCTTAGAGACATAACATTGGCGAACAAAGGCAGGATAAGTGTAATAATTGACTTCAACCTTCCTCTGGCGAGGAGAATATATGCGGGTTCAGATGTATTTCTTATTCCATCTCTATACGAACCCTGTGGTTTGAGTCAGATGATAGCAATGGCTTATGGAACACCCCCGATAGCAAGAAAGACAGGCGGGTTGAACGACACTATCATTGGCATAACCAGACCTGAAGACATCTTGGAGAATAAAGCGACCGGTTTTCTCTTCTCCAGATACGATTTTAAATCCCTGAGGTCAACCATTGAGATTGCGAGGGACATCTTCAGCGATAGGGATATGTGGCAAAAGTTGGTCATAAATTGCTTTGAACAGAATTTCTCGTGGGATGTATCTGCTAATTTATATCTTGAATTGTATAAAGAGCAGGGATAAATAGTATCTGACTTTAATTATAGTTCTCCTGAAAATACACATAATATCATCATAAACATTATTTACATAAGAATAAAAAATATCATTGAACAATTTGCTAACAAATGGTATAAATAATTGAGAGGCAATGGCATTTAGCGGTTCATTGGAGGATTTTGGGCTCTCTGATGTCCTTCAGTTAATACATATTGGAAGAAGGACGGGGGTTCTCACTGTAGATAGTGAAGGAAGAAGGGCGGAGATATATTTCCAGGATGGGGAAGCGGTTCATGCAGTTCTGGGAGATAGCGAAGGTGAACAGGTAATATATAATGTTTTCAACTGGACCAAGGGCAATTTTAACTTTGAGGCAAAGATAGTTCCCACTCCAAAGACAATTACAGTCGGCAGTCAGAATCTCATCCTTGAAGCCACCAGGAGAATAGATGAATGGTCTAAACTCAGAACATTGATTCCTGACGAAACCTCGGTTCTATCATTCTCCCCCAATCCGCCGGATGGCTCACAGAATATCACCCTCAATCCTGAGGAGTGGCGAGTTCTATCTCTAATTGATGGTAATAAGTCGGTAGAGGACCTAGCAAAATTGACTGGATTCTCGTCACTTCAAGTGACTAAAATATTATACGGTCTGGTATCAAGTGGACTCCTTGAGGTCACAGGCGAGAAAGCAAAGTTGACAGAAGAGGCCGAAGAGGTCAAGGGTGAAGAGAAAACAACCAGTGCATTTCAAACATTCATAAAGAGAATAGGAGGAACATTTGGATTAACTGGTAGAAAAAGAATGGAGGAGGAAGAAGAGGAGGAATTTACTACCAAGATAGGTCTCCTGCTTCATTTCATAAACCTCCTGCTCGTAAGAATTGCTCAACCAAATGGTCTATATAATCCCGTCAAACCTCCTTGGAAGTTGCGAGATAAGGTAAAAGAGATTGCATCTCGTGTTCCTGCCTTCAATGAGTTAAATGTTCAGGATGGTCTGTTCAAGATTCGCGAATCAGAAACTTTCATCAAGAGAACAGATGAGATTACTCAAGAACAGATTCTTCAAGAACTCTCACAGATGTCAGACGAGATTTTCAATGCGATAGTCAAGTCCTCAAACAAGAGTGCTGCAATAAGAAGATTCAATAAGGTATTTAATGAAGTGTTCTGTGAAGGAAGAAGACCAGAAGACCTTGGTCTTGAGGGTTATATCTCTGAGAAGAAAGCATAATCACCTTAAACTCCATTTTTATACAAGAAGGGTCGGACATTTTAATAGTCCGACCTGCATTCAACTTAGTTCAATAACTAATACACTACATAAGGCATCGCCCATGCTGTTGCATTATAATCATCCTCTGTCTCATTTTGAATACATCCCGAGTTCAGAATGTCAACTGCTGCGTGATGAACTCCAACGTTATGCGGTGCCCAGTTACCAAAATAATGCGTATCATCCCCCTGGTCATAAAAGAGGTCTCTATGATATGGCCAGTGGAGATAAACAAAAGACCTTGGTTCATAATTCTCAGTTGTTGTATTCTCTGCTATAACCTCAACATATACGAGTTCATCCTTTTCAAAGTGTGGAACCTCCGTCTCTACATCATAAAGAGTTGAAGGGTCCGTTATGGTCATATCAACATCACCATCAGTATCATATATGTGAACCGATATTATCTTTACTGTTTGCTTCTCTTCATCAGCAAGTTTAATCTCTGCAGGTGATATCTTCGTTAATATCCACCTTCCATCATTGCTCTTCTCAAAAACCGCATACTTAATAAGTTTATCGCTCAATGGTTTACTTCCTGGGTTTTCAATATCATCATCTGATGTATCTACCAGAAATTCACCCTCTATATCGCATATTACAGTAACATTAGCTGTATTGCCATTTATCTCTATCTCTATTGTCTTATCAAAAGGTCTCTTAATCTTCCTTCCCCAGGGGTGTAAGTAGGCCTTCTCACCAAGCAGACCTTGACCATGCTCACCAGTTATGCCTCCATCGTCAATCTCATCAATGGGGAAAAAGTATGCTTTATACTCATCGTTTATCAACCCCTCAATATCCTCTCTATCACTACTTTCATTCATCCACGAGCAGGAAAGAAGAAAGAAACAGGGAAACATAATAGACACGATAAACACTAAACCTGTTACTCTAAATGAATTATTCATCTATATCCTCCTTTCATCATCTCGTTTGATTAGACCTAATTAAATACAATAAGGTTTAAATAACGAAAATGGGCGAAATAGGATTTGAACCTATGACCTCCTGCTTGTAAGGCAGGCGTTCTCCCAAACTGAACTATTCGCCCTAAAAATATATTAACAGAGAATTTTATCTATATCAACCTAACCAGTTAGTAATGTAGATTATATTTTCTGCTCCTCAAATTCCTCCACTCCCTCAAACTCCGGCTCAATATCCAGGCAGAGAGAACGAAGTTCCCGCACCAAAACATTGAATGACTCAGGAATCCCAGGTTCAGGAACAGGACGCCCTTTAACTATTGCCTCATACATTCTTGACCTTCCAATGACATCGTCCGATTTGACTGTAAGCATCTCCTGAAGAGTATATGCCGCTCCATATGCCTCAAGTGCCCACACCTCCATCTCTCCAAACCTCTGACCACCCATCTGGCTCTTTCCACCCAATGGTTGCTGAGTAATGAGGGAATAGGGACCTACCGCCCTCATATGAATCTTATCATCTGCCAGGTGGTTAAGTTTCATTATATACATCCACCCCACCGTTATCTTCTCATCAAACCTATCCCCTGTTCTGCCATCATATAGGACCGTTTGACCATTCTCTGGCAAATTAGCCTTCTTCAGATAACCCTTGATATCCTGTTCTGTAGCACCACTGAAAATAGGAGACACCGCAACGAACTTCAGATTATGAGCAGTCCAACCAAGGTGGGTCTCAAGCAACTGTCCAATGTTCATTCTCGATGGCACGCCGAGCGGGTCAAGTATAATATCTATTGGTGTTCCATCTTCCAGATAGGGCATATCTTCAACCGGCAGTATCTTTGAAATAACTCCCTTATTACCATGTCTACCAGATATCTTATCTCCAACAGATATCTTACGCTTCCTCGCAACATATACCTTAACTCTCTTCAAAACCCCCGGTGGAAGCTCGTCACCCTTTCTTATAGCATCAACCTGTTTCCCAAAAGACGCCTTCAGCTCTCCAATCTTCTCCCTGTATACCATAAGTATCCTATCTATCTTTCTCTCTAAATTCGCCTCCATTGATAGACGCCCCTCTACTATAGGGAGTAGCAACTTCTCCTTGAAATCCCTTTCGGATATCTTCAACCCCTTCTTATGAATGACATCTCCGGTCTCATAATCCTTTATATCTACCTTGGGAATAGCACCAATTAGGATATTCTCCAAGCATTTATCCCTAGACCTCTTGAGTTTCTTGCGCTTTCTCTCCACCTCTTCTTCCATCTCTTTTATTCTAAGCAACTCTTTAGCCCTTTTCTTTGGTGATACTGCTTCCTTCTGTTCAAACACCTGAACATTAACAACCCATCCTTCGAGCCCTGGAGGTGCCTTTAGAGAAGCATCCCTAACCTCACCTGCCTTCTCTCCAAATATTGCCTTTAACAGTTTCTCCTCCGCCAATAGCTCGGTCTCACCTTTTGGAGTTACCTTACCTATAAGAATATCTCCCGGCTTTACTGGTGCACCCACCATTATTATTCCATCTTTATCAAGGTTCTTAACAGCATCAGAACTAACATTTGGTATGTCTCTCGTTATCTCCTCCGGTCCCAACTTGGTCTCCCTACACTCCAGTTCAAACTCCTCAATATGTATAGAGGTGAATACATCATCTTTCAGCAACCTCTCACTTATCACAATAGCATCCTCAAAGTTATAACCCATCCATGGCATAAATGCAACTAACACATTCTGACCAAGTGCAAGTTTCCCGTTTTTAGTAGCGGGACCATCTGCTATTATATCTCCCTTCTTTACCCTATCACCCTTCTTAACCAGCGGAACCTGATTGTAACAAGTATCCTGATTGGTCCTTTTGAACTTCTTCAACCTGTAAAAATCCACATCTGTCTCTTCAACTAGGTCTGCGAGATATTCTTCAGTGTCAGTTCCACTCCTCTTTATCTTTATATATTCACTGCTTACTTCAACTACTTCCCCAGGGTTTTCTGCAACAACCACAACCCCCGAATCCCTGGCAACCTTTTCCTCCATACCCGTAGAAACTAAAGGCACCTCTGGTGTGAGCAATGGAACCGCCTGCCTCTGCATATTTGAACCCATCAGTGCCCTGTGTGCATCGTCATGCTCAAAAAATGGTATCAAGGACGATGAAATACTGACCATCTGAATAGGACTAATATCTATATAGTTAACTTCTAATGGACTAACCCAGGGAAAATCACTCTTCCTCCTGGCAAGAATAAGAGGACCCTTTAACTTCCCTTTACTGTCCACATCAGAATCTATCTGCGCAATTGTATATCTATCTTCATCATCTGCTGAGAGATACTCTATCTTATTCTGAACCACGCCATCCTTTACCACTCTATATGGTGTCTCAATTAAGCCATACTCATTTACACGGGCATATGTTGCCAGTGACATTATAAGACCGATATTGGGTCCTTCGGGTGTTTCTATGGGGCAGACCCTTCCATAATGAGTATAGTGAACATCCCTCACCTCAAAACCTGCTCTCTCTCTTGAGAGACCACCAGGACCTAATGCTGACAATCTCCTCTTATGTGTCAGTTCCGCCAGAGGGTTAACCTGGTCAAGAAACTGTGACAACTGGCTGGTTCCAAAGAACTCAACCACAGCAGCAACAAGCGGCTTGGTATTTATAAGGTCTCTGGGCATACACTCCTCAACATTCTTGATGGACATTCTCTCCTTGGTGACTTGCTTAAGGCGTCTCATACCATTCTGAAACCTGTTATATAAAAGCTCTCCAACCGTCTTAGCTCTCCTGTTGCCAAGATGGTCAACATCATCCGGCTCTCTCTTACCAGAGACCATTTCTATCAAGCCCCTGACCACCTCTACAATGTCTTCCTTAGTCAATGCCGTTTGTTTTTCATCTATATTCATCCCGAACTTCTCGTTGATTTTCTTCCTTCCTATCCTCTCTAGGTTGTAAAACTGGGGATTGAAGAATAGATTATTGAATTTAATCTCGGCTGACTGAATATTTGGTATGTCACCCGGTCTCAGTGCCTGATACAACTTTATCAACGCCTCTTCTTTGTTAGTAGTGTCGTCTTTAGCCATACTCATTATTATCAATCTATCACCTTCATCAGAACCAACTATAAATACATCCACCCTTTCAATATTTAGTTCAGTTATTATTCTAAGCAACTGCTCATTTATTAAAGTCCCTGCCTTGATAAATACTGTATCGTCGCTCTCACTTGAAACATCCTCCGCCAGATAATACTCCTCATTCGAGTCAAAATCTATGCTTGATACTCTGATGTTCTTTTTCTCGTAAAATAGCTCAAGAATATCCTTGTCTGTCTCATATCCAAGAGCCCTTAAAAGTAGAGTTATCGGGAATTTCTTCTTCCTATCAATGGTAAAATAGCAGACATCATTCATATCGGTATATAACTCAAGCCAGCTCCCCTGATATGGTATTACTGATGCAGAGAAAAGATACCTCCCGCTTGGATGAGGTTTCTCAGAAAATATAACTCCCGGTGACCTATGTAACTGGCTTACTACCACCCTTTCAGCACCGTTCACGATGAAAGTCCCCTCCTCTGTCATCCGGGGAAATTCACCAAGATATATATCCTCCTCCCTTATATCCTTAACTTTTAGTGAACCATTCTCCTGGTCTCTCTCCCTGACCACCAGACGAACTGTAGCCCATATTGGATTTGAATATGTCATTCCCCTCTCTCTACACTCATCCTTTGTATATTTTGGAGTTTCAATCCAATACTTCACGAATTCAAGGTATGAGTCCTCATTTAAGTCATATATTGGAAATGTTTCAAGAAATACCAACTGAAGACCTTCGTTCTTCCTCTTTACAGGTGAGACATTCGCCTGAAAGAAATCCTCATAGGACCTCAATTGGACCTCAAGCAGATTAGGAGGTTCAACAGTCGCCTTAAACTTGGTAAAATCAACGATTTTATAACCATTATTTTTCACTATACCACCCCCTTTACACATTTATATGAGTGTCCTATGAAAGAATTACATAACAATATGTAAAATCTTACAACTTTATTTATACTCTGCAGAAGCACCAACCTCTTCTAACTTCTTTTTTATCTCCTCCGCTTCTTCTTTAGACACACCCTCTCTTATCACCTTCGGCTCTTTCTCTGCTGCATCTACTAAATCCTTCGCCTCTTTTAGACCAATATTCTTATCCTTGTTAACCTCTCTGACGACCTTTATGACCTTGACCTTACTCTGACCAACTGATGATAGAACCACATCAAACTCTGTCTTCTCCTCAGGTTTTGCCTCTGCCTCTGCTGGAGTAACACCTGGTGCAGTCGCAACCATAGCCGGCGCCTGAGCGCTAACACCAAACTCCTCCTCTAAATCCTTCACCAGTTCATATACTTCCATTATGCTCATTGACTTAATCGCCGTCAAAACATCGTCCTTTGACATGGTTTTCTTCTGAGTGCTGGTCACACTCTTCTTGGTCTTCTTTGTTGTCTTCTTCTTTTCTCCAGATGCCTTATCCATAATATCTCCTCCCTAATTATGATATTAACATAACAATATCTTCCCACAAATACACTAACCTCCCTCGCCCTTCTCCCTTACCTTAGCAACCTCATTCATCACCAATACTAATTTTTGAATGATACCCTTAAGCGACCATGCAAGCTGGCTAATAGGTGAAGACAAAATACTCACAAGTTTGCCATATACTTCTTCACTTGAAGAAACCTTCCCTATATCCCTTAAAAAGTCAAGGTCAACCATTCTACCTGATATCATTCCACCCTTAAAACTCAAACTAATATCCTCATCATCAAGGAACTCAACCAATTCCTTCGCAGCTACAAACGGGTCGTCAACAAATGCTATAGCAGTAGGTCTATCCTGAAAAACATCACTCATCTGTTCGGATATCTCTGCCTTATCAAATGCAATCTTCGCTAATCTGTTCTTGACCACCTTGAATAACACACCAACCTTATGTAATCTTTTGCGAAGAACAGTCATTTCCTCTACGCTCAAGCCATGAAAATCTGTAACTATCAGACCCGATGCTGACTTGAGCCTATCCACCAGTTCCTCTATCAAGACCTCTTTATCTTTTCTCTTCAGTTTTGGCATATACTAACCTACCGGAACGCCATGCAATAATCTATCCAATATGTCCTGTCTTGAGACCCTTATGCTGGGACCCATTGTGGATGATATATATACTTTTTTTACATACTGACCCTTAGCCGATGCTGGTCTTTCCTTAATAACAGAACTCATAAATGTCAAAATATTCTCTACCAGTTGTTCCTCACTAAAATCTATCTTACCTACAGGCGCATGAACAACAGACCCCTTATCCACCTTGTAGTCAACTTTTCCTGCAAGTATCTCCTTTATCGCTTTCTCCAGTTCAAATGTAACCGTGCCCGTCTTGGGTGACGGCATAAGACCCCTTGGACCGAGAATCTTACCAAGTTTCCCAACATCCTTCATCATATCCGGCGTTGAAACCACTGCATCAAAATCCAGCCATCCACCCTTTATCTTCTCTATCAGCTCCTCTGCTCCAACATAATCAGCACCCGCTTCCTCAGCCTCCCTAACCTTTTCACCCTTAGCAAAGACCAACACCCTCATCTTCTTTCCAGTTCCGTGGGGAAGCACAATAGACCCCCTCACCATCTGGTCGCTCTTTCTTGGGTCTATCCCGAGTTTTACCGCAATCTCTACGGTCTCAACAAATTTGGCACTACCCATCTCCTTAAGACGCCTTACCGCCTCATCGAGAGGATACTCCTTCCCTCTCTCCCTCTTCTCCTCTACACCTCTGTATCTCTTTCCTCTTTTAACCATCCCTTAATACCTCAATCTATAATCAATCCTCCACCAAAATGCCCATGCTCCGTGCTGTTCCCTCTATTATTTTAACTGCCGATTCAAGGTCGGTGGTGTTCAAATCCTCCATCTTGGTCTTGGCAATCTCCTCTACCTTCTTCCGCGAGATTGACCCAACCTTCTGCCGTTTTGGTTCTGGAGATGCCTTGGCAAGATTTAGTGCTCTCTTCAAAAGAATAGAAGCCGGGGGTGTCTTGAGCACAAAATCAAATGACCTATCTTGATAGACAGTGATTATAACCGGAATAATCAAACCCTCCTTATCCTCGGTCTGCTTATTAAACGCCTTACAGAACTCCATACCATTTATACCCCAGGGACCAAGTGCAGGTCCTACGGGTGGGGCAAGGGTAGCCTGACCAGCAGGTATGTGAAGCTTAATCTTTCCTAATATCTTCTTTGCCATAATACAAATTAAACCCTAAATTGGAGTTTTACTCCATTAAATTTCACATTATATTTTAATTCGCATATAAAATCAACAGGTTTTCACCATTTTTCTTTCTATTAAGGTAAAAAAATTATACTTTCTCTATCAATGGTATATCTAATTCAAGCGGTGTAGAGCGTTCAAATACAGTTACAATAACCTTTACTTTCCCTCTTTCAGGGAATATCTCATCAACAACCCCTGAAAACCCACTGAAAGGACCTCCAATTACAACTACTGGGTCACCTTTCTCAAATGGTATCTCCTCTCTGGGCGCTACGGCACCCTCCCTCAGCCGCGACATCATTTCCTCAACTTCTCTTGAACTAAGTGCCTGTGGTCTATTCCTAGCAGTTCCTATAAATCCGGTTACCCCAGTAGTTCTTCGCACCAGCGTCCAGCTCTCATCAGTGAGCTTGAATTTTATAAACACATACCCTGGATAAAGAACCTTCTTCTTAATGACCGTCTTCCCCTTCTTCCTCACCGATATGTCCTCAGTTGGCACCAATATCTCTTCAAAAAGGTGTTCTAACCCCTTTTTCTCTGCCATTCTTCTGATAGCATGAGCAACCTTCATTTCCTGACCGGTGAGGGTATGTATCACATACCAGTTGTTTTCACTCATGGTTATCTACCTACAATGAAGAACAGAACCTTCTCCAGAAAAAGGTCAAATACACCAACAATAACTGCAAAGAACAAACTGGTAATTATCACCACGATGGTTGAACCTAAAACCTCGTGATAAGAAGGCCAGGTCACCTTCTTCATCTCCACAACAACTTCTCTAAAAAACTTCTTTATTCTCCCAATCATAATAATCACAGCAGGGCAGGAGGGATTCGAACCCCCGACCACCGGTTTTGGAGACCGGTGCTCTGCCAAACTGAGCTACTGCCCTATAACATCTCACTTTATCTCCCTATGAACCGTATGTTTTCTACAGAAAGGGCAGAACTTCTTAAACTCCAGCTTATCGTTACTGGCTCGCTTGTTCTTGGTGGTAGTATAGTTTCTTGACTTACAATCAGTGCAAGCCAATGTCACAATTTCACGCATATATTACCCCTCTACTCAATTATCTCGGTGACTACCCCTGCACCAACAGTTCTGCCACCCTCTCTGATAGCAAATCTGAGCTCCTTTTCCATCGCAATGGGAGTTATCAGCTCCACGGTTAGGGTAACATTGTCACCGGGCATAACCATTTCAACTCCCTCAGGGAGGTGAACACTACCGGTAACATCGGTAGTCCTAAAGTAGAACTGTGGACGATAACCCTCAAAGAATGGAGTATGTCGTCCACCCTCCTCTTTCTTCAATACATAGACCTCACACTTGAACTTGGTATGCGGTGTAATGCTACCCGGTGCTGCAATAACCTGACCTCTTCTTAACTCCTCTTTCTCAACACCTCTCAAGAGAAGTCCGATGTTATCTCCTGCCTGTCCATCGTCCAGAATCTTTCTGAACATCTCTACCCCGGTTACCACGGTCTTCCTAACCTTGTCGCTCAGACCAACTATCTCTACTTCATCTCCAACCTTAACCTTTCCTCTATCTACTCTTCCTGTTCCTACGGTGCCTCTACCAGTGATAGAAAAGACATCCTCTACAGGCATTAAGAATGGTTTATCTATATCTCTCTCTGGAATGGGGATATATTCATCAAGGGCTTTCAATAGTTCGTGTATGCACTTCGTCTCTTCGGCATCCCACTCACCGCTCTGCATAGCGAGTAGAGCACTACCCTTTATAACTGGCACACTATCTCCAGGGAAACCATACTCCGTGAGGAGGTCTCTGGTCTCCATCTCCGCGACCTCAATCAGTTCAGGGTCATCAACCATATCTGTCTTATTAAGGAACACAATAATGGCTGGAACATTAACCTGCCTGGCGAGTAGAACATGTTCGTAGGTCTGTGGTTGTGGACCATCTGCTGCGCTTACAACAAGTATAGAACCATCCATCTGAGCTGCACCTGTAATCATATTTTTAATGTAGTCGTGATGACCAGGGCAGTCAATGTGAGCATAGTGCCTGTTCTCTGTCTCATACTCAGCATGGAAAGTAGCAATAGTGATACCCCTCGCCTTCTCTTCTGGTGCCTTGTCAATGTCATCAAACTCTAAGGGCTGTGCCAATCCCTTATGAGATAGCACTTTGGTAATAGCACTTGTTAGAGTCGTCTTACCATGGTCAACATGACCGATAGTTCCCACATTAATGTGGGGTTTCTTCCTCTCAAATTTCTCTTTTGCCATAAGAGAACCTCCTATAAAAAATAATCAAGAACATTTTTAACAACTAATATAACAAAGTATAATAGATAAAACAATATAAAAACAGCCCACGACCAGATTCGAACTGGTGACCGCCTGCTTACCATGCAGGTGCTCTACCGACTGAGCTACATGGGCACCTGTTAAACTATTTCTATCAAACATAATTAAATATGTCAAGAGCAATAAATCAATACACCATCTATTTATCTTAATATCAACCCAACAAATTCTAACTCTTGATTAAAACCATACTCATATATTAACCTTTCACCATAATGACTGGTAGAATAGAACCACGATTATTGAAGGGATTCAGAGATATTGACCCAACTGCTATGGAAAGAAGGGTTTATATCCTCAACAAGATTGAGAAAGTATTTCGGCTCCACTCATTTGCACCCCTGTTCACACCAACCCTTGAATACCTTGACATACTTAAGGGCAAGATGGGCGAGGAAGCAGACAAACTGCTCTTCTCTTTTACTGATATCGGTGGGCGTGAGGTTGGACTTCGTTATGAATTCACAATCTCGCTTGCCAGATATGTAGCAATGAATCCAAATATCAGATTCCCATTTAAAAGATACCAGATTGGCTCGGTGTTCAGAGCAGAAAAGCCACAGAAAGGCAGGTTCAGGGAGTTTACCCAGTGTGATTTTGACATAGTGGGGTCTTCATCCCCAATCGCAGACGCAGAGATAATCTCCGTTATGTATGATGTCCTCAATGAACTCTGTATAAGTGAATTTAAAATTCTTATGAATGACCGTCGTCTTCTATTCTCAATTCTGGAGAAACTCGGCGTTATGAAAGATATGCTCCTTAAGGCAAGTAGATTACTTGATAAGATAGATAGAGTTGGAAAAGAAGGAGTAATAAAGCTTTTGGAAGAACATAAATTATTGAATGAAAGCATCAAGAAGTTCATAGAGATGTCAGAACCAACCACCGCTTATAGAGATGTGATGGAAGAGTTTTCAAAGATGATTGACATTACAAAAGAGGTAGAAGAATTCACAGAACTGATGATGACAGTCAACCAGATGACAGGCAATGACAAACGCATTGTATATTCACCTGCCTTGGCAAGGGGTCTTGACTATTATACTGGACCGGTATTTGAGGTCGTGGTTGAAGGAGTGGGTCTGGGTTCAATAGCCGGCGGTGGAAGATACGACAATATGATAGGCATCTTCTCGGGCAGAGACATTCCCGCCACCGGCTCATCCTTCGGGCTTGACCGACTGGAAGAAGTATTAGAGAAGAAAAACCTGTTCCCATCTGAACTGGGCAGACCATACTGCCTTGTTACCATATTTGGTGATGAGACCGTAAAATACTCGCTTGATTTCTACAGACAATTACATAAGGAGAAGATACCTGCAGAGATATACCTGAAGCCGAAGAACATCGGAAAGCAGATTGGCTATGCGGACTCAAGGGGCTTCAGATATACAGTCATTATTGGACCCGAAGAGGCAGGTGCAGATAAAGTGAAAGTTAAGGATATGAGGACTGGTGAAGAAAAGGTCTTGGATAAAGATGGGGCGATAGAGTTTTTAAAGGAAGGTCTATAAGTTTTATTAATTATTTGTCTTTTATGCTAAACCTATTAGAAATATATTACTATAAGGAGAGAATATGAAAAAGATGATAATCTCAGGTATAGGATTGTTTCTTTTGTTTCTATCTATTTTTGCTACTTCAGTAGGTAAAACTGAAGTAGGAGTAAAAGAAGAAGATATACAAACTACCTATATTAACCCAGAAGACCATCCTGCTGATTTCATTGAAGTTAGTGGTTATATTAGCAATAAGAAAGAAGTTGACTCTTTCATCATCTATTGCAATATACAGAATGTTGAACTTGCCTTTGAATACCCTGAGAAGGCGAAGTTCCTTGTAAGAGTTGAGGGGCAGTATGGAGACGAGCTGGGCACCTTTGACCTTTCAGAGGGCAAATACATAACCCTCACCGGCGGTGGATTATTTACAATTTATATATACTCAGAGAAAGGCAAGGGAGAGTGGAGCGCCTGGGTTACCGGCGGCTCAAACGATTAGAGTGCATTGCAAAGCATAATACAGGCGGGCATATAATAGACCGCCTTAACAACATAATTACTACAGACCAAATAGCTGTCTGAACCAGGTATTTACCAGAAAGTCCATCCTGCCTATCAATAAACTTACCCTTGCCATAACTGTATAACCGAACGAAGCACCAAATCCCACCATTAGAAATGTAATACCAACCTTTGCAAACTTCCCTAAAGCACCCTTATGCGGCTTGGAAAAGAAGAAATAGGCAAGAGTGCATAAAACTCCGATTATCAGTATTGGACCATTTATTGCTAAGATTAGGTTATGCCAGTTAAAATCTGAAAACAAAAGAGAAAATGAACTAATATTAAAAAGCGGGGGCTCGCCAACCTTACCCGTCTCAACCATTGTTCCTCTCAACTGCTCAATAATGTTTGCCTGCATAGCAACAGGGATATAAATCCCCATACCAGTTCCAATATAAAAGGCAATAGACCATCTTGATAGCCATCCATATTTTCTACTCAACCTGAATAAAATTAAGAAACCAAGAAATCCAGGTATTAGTGGAATCAAGTGATGATTCTTTACTACCTCATCTATCAGATTTGGCTTCACGGAATTAAAGAAGTATATGACAAAGTAGTATCCCGCCGATGCTCCAACAAGCAAGTGCTCAGCAAACTTATATATGGGGTTGTCTTTGTAGAGGAACGAGAATATAGCAAGTGTTAAGAGAGCAGAAATTGTAATCCACACCATCTCCATTATCCAACACCCTCCTTCTTTGACTTCCTCACAATGAAATATGCTATATTTCCAATGATAATAAGTATAATAATTAAAGAATGAATAATAGATTGTGCATCCATTCCAACAAATGCCTTACCTGGGACACCCACTAACTTCTCGTATTCTGCCGCACCTTTTAGTCCACCTATAAGACCAACCATCTGACCTGTCTGTAGGTATGGGTAGAAGTCCGCAGCCATAACAGCGGTGACGCCCGATGCAACATTTACATGATACCTCTGGTGTGCATATGCAACCCAACTTGCAGGCACATTGGTTCCACTAATTGTAATTACAATCTCTGTATCATCATAGTTCTTATATCCCTTCATCATCGGAAGGTCATCAATACTTGTTCCATAGTAATCCTGGGGGAATGGAATCCTTATATCCTCTCCTATACCAAGAATAACTGCACTGACACCAACCTTGTAACCGAGAAAGACATAGTCCTCCCCATACTTCTTATTCTCAAGTTTTGCACAGGTCTTGGTCGCCATCTCTGCAACACCTGGTCCTGCTGGCAATAGAGTCATAGTAATAACTTTTAGGTTTTTTCTAAAACAATGTCTTAGAATAGCATACGCCATTGGGTCTAATTCTGGAATTGTTGCAGGGTCATAATCAAGTGAGATGATAACATAAGAACCCTCGGGCAGTGAGTCAATTGCATCATATACATCTTTTACTGGTTTTGTTATGTCAACAGGTAGTCCTATAGGAACGATGAGAGGTATAATAACACCCAGCGCAACAAGAAAGAAGATGTATCTCCTATCCATCTTAAGGAATTTATCTAACAGGTTCTTCATACAAACACCTCACTCTCCACCTATCGTGCCAAGCCACGACCTTTCAACACCGAGGATTATTTTCAACCCCATAGATATACTACCAAGCCCCACACCAATCATTATACCTCTTTTAGCTGCCAGATTAGGAATATCAAGTATCCAACCTGATATGGCAGGTATTTTAGAACTTATCATATATCCAATTGGAACCCTACCTAACATTACTATAACTGCTGCTATTAAAAGTAATGTTGCTTCAAAAGTCCTCGCCCTAAATGTCCGGAATGCTGCACTTGCAATATAGAAAGCGAGCAAAGAGAACATCGTTGATTCCATTGGCACCTGAATATACTCAAATATCAACATAAATGGTTTACCCCTCTCAATACCAAAAGCAAAACCAACGAATAATGTAACCGATAAACTTATAAGAGCAACCAAGCTGTAAAACCAGTCCTTCTGTTTTCGCGAGACCTTATTCCAGTGAACCCTTGCAATAGACATAATGCCTAAAACAAACGCAAATGTCATAATGATAATGAACCATCCAATAACCGTCTGATAGAATTTAATTGAGTATGGATGTGGAATGAAGTATTGTATTATCATAGTTATTCCCATCAACGCACAAATAAATAATGGTAGTTCTCTCTTCATCTCATTCCTCCGTTCTCACAACATATCCAAATCTCATCTGGCAACAAACAACCTCTGGAACCAATTCAAACCAAAAGTAGCAGTTATTATTCCAATACCCATAATAACTGCAATTGCTAACTTCATATAATCTTGTGCCTTAAGAGTTCCAAGTTGAAGAGGGTCCTTAGATAGATACGCACTTGCGGCATAAAGTTCTTCACCTATCAGTGTGTAATCGCATGCAGTGATGAAAAAGGGAAGCTGGGTTACAGCATCTGTTCCAGCAATCTGAATGGCACCTGTCGCCGCGCCCGTCTCCGCCAGAATAAGCGACTCCGCAAAATAGTATCCCATAAAGAAGTTGGCAGCGGGCTTCTCCCTCACCATAATGCCATCTACTGCTGCTACATAAGAGAACTGCCTGGTGGTTATATAGAACACTATATCATCTGAATAAGCATCCGGATGCCCCGCCTCAAGATATGCCTGCTTAACTACCTCCTGCTCAACCAGCATTACCACCGGGTCATAGTTGGGGACAATTAACTTGGTCTCGTGTTCCGCCACCCTTCTCGCCACCCTGCCCAGTATCGTTATCGCCGCAATGGTAGATATATCATCTACCGTGCTCAAGCCAGATATGTATAGTATGGGTTTACCCATCTCTGTTGCCCTTCCAATCGCCTCATCCACTGCTGATAAACCCGCTATCGGTCTTACATACAGTTCTACCCCTCCCTTTGCTCGCCTGTAAAAGTAAATAAATAGTCCTGCAAATGCTACTATGAAAATAAGAACATTCAACCTCTCAACATTAAATAAATTTGCTACAGGAACACTACTACCACCTGCATAACCCTTGCTAACCACATCCTTCTCCGAGACAGAATACACCCGATAAATATATCTCTTCCCCAACTGCAAATTACTGTCAATATAGATATATCTACCCTTCTCCATACCCTCACCAACGAATACCTCTTCAACCTCTTCAAACTGCCCACCTATCTCCCTCCTCATAATACGATACCTTTCAACCCTTAGAACGGGGTTGGTGCTCTTCTCGTCGGGTGATGGTGACCACTCTACCCTCAACTTGGAGCCATCATCGCTCCCCTTATCACTCACTACAATTGTTGCTGGAGGCGAAGGGGTCTCATCTGTGCAGAGGGCACTACCAACGGTCAATACCATTAAAATAAATACCAACGACCATATTAATCTCATATACGCCTCCTACAATATGAACGCAAGAAAATAGACATTGAAACCTACGAAAATAAATAATAGAAAGCTCAATAAACCTACTCACTCTCTATAAGTTCTACATTCGCTCTTGGAAGAACTACCGTCTCACCATTCTCCAGTTTGGCTTTTAATATCCTAACAGTCGCCTCTGTCTCCAGTTTTGTGAGTTCAGATGGTAATTCCACAACCTTGCCAATCATACCAAAGTATGGCTCCCGTATCGCCCTTATCATGCTTCCAACCACAAGATTAGAACTATCCTCCACACCCTCATCTACTCCCTCACCACGGGGTTTCTTACCAAGCGGAATAACAATCTCAGGGCGGATTACTCCTGCTCTTATCTGCGTGGCACCGTTCATAGACGCCTTGTAGCCCTCACGCTCCTTCAAAAGTTCAAATGTAGACCGAGCCATCCGCATCTTTCCAAACCCCTCCGTGATTACAATTGTAAGACCTATCTCTTCCTTGCCGGTTATAGCAACACCCAGTTCATAGCCCAGTATCTTCCTCAAATCCCAGTCGTTCATACCACCAATCACTACGCCCGCTACACCCACCTGCTTTGCCTTCTCTATCGCCTCAAGGGTGATAAGAGAACCACCTACCACAATCTTGCCCTTATGTTCTGCCTTAATAACCTTCTCATCCAGAACATCACCAGGCGACTTACACCCCATAACTATCTCACCATATACCTCACCTCCAACACCAAAGATGCCCTGTATGAATGTGGCGGTGGTCTCAACCTTAACGCCCTCTCTCGGTATCACCTCTCTCACCCAGCCGTCAATGTAGGCGTTCACCTGCACCGGATTGGGCGGTTCCCTGATTATGACCTGACCGGTTATACCCGAGATTGACTCTATCTTGCCCTTAACAGGGCTTGAACACCTTGAAGTGAATAGACCAAATATTGACTTCTGCTGTGCAATAACATCGTTTTCCTCCACCTCATCGCCCTCGCCCTTTATCATCACATTAGGAACATCCTCGGGTGGTAAGCTCATCTTGTTGGCAACATTGATGGTGACTACATTGCCAGGAAGGAATGTGCGAGCAACCGTATCTAATGCGCCTACCTCCTGCCCCTCCTCCACAACTACATCACCCTGGAGGGGTAGCTTCCTCTCCTTCACCACAACTGTCTCTTTAGCAACCTTTAAACCAGGTGTATATGCATGAGCCAATTATATCCCTCCCTTAATATACTTTTTGTAAAATTAACAAATTGACAATGATGTGTCAAGAAAAACAAAAGGTAGAATATGAGGATGATATAAAGGAATAGGTTATGTTGATTATTTATATCCCTTTAGTTATTATCTTATAGGTTAGATTTCTCAATCTACAATACAGTGTTAATGATATAGCATCGCAATGTGATAAGGCATACCCTGCCCTGCAACATTAAATAGAATGTTTATAACCATCAGATGCATTACTACTACAATTAATTAGGGTGATTATAAGAATGTAATGTTGTTTTTTGGACAAGGGGCTTAAGCCCCTTGACTTTTTTTACTATACTACGCATATGTAAATTTTTATGAACTACTAAATAACCATATATCTCAAAATCCTTCAATTTAGATACAACCTCAATCTCACCCCACCATCCTCCCCTTATAGAGCAATTCCCCAACCTCTATAATTTCTATTATCTTCTCGCACTGATTGTTCAGACGGGCTACCTCTTAATATTACTCTTTCAACACTTAAGACAACAACTTAACAATACTTCATTTCACACTTGATAATATATGGATATTATCTTTATATAGTGGAAGAATATACTAACCCTATGGAGGCACAATGCTGAGAGACGAAGCGTGCGGTAATATAACCAGTGACGATGCCGGTCGTGAGGTTACCCTCGCCGGCTGGGTGAGAAGAATAAGGAACCTAGGTGGTATCAATTTCATTGACCTGTGGGATAGAACCGGCACTGTCCAGATAAAGTTTGACCCCGAGGTATCGGCGGAGGTAGTCAAGACCGCCGAGAAACTCCACATTGAATATGTTATTCAGGTGAAGGGCAGGGTTCAGAAGAGACCGAAGGAGGCAATAAATCCAAAGGTAAAGACAGGCGAGATAGAGGTATCGGCAGAGGAGTTGCGCATACTGGCAGAGTGCAAACCCCTGCCTTTTATGATTGAGGATGAGGATGCGACCGAGGAGATGCGCCTGAAATACCGCTATCTTGACCTGAGAAGACCAACAATGCAGAGAAATATCATCCTGCGCCACCGTGCAATCAAGGCAATTCGCGACTATCTTGACGAGGTGGGCTTCGTTGAGGTAGAGACGCCCATACTGATGAAATCAACGCCAGAGGGCGCCCGTGACTACCTCGTGCCGAGCAGAATACATAAGGGCAAATTCTACGCCCTCCCCCAATCGCCCCAGATGTATAAGCAATTGCTTATGATTGCGGGCTATGAACGATACTTCCAGATTGCCCGCTGTTTCAGAGACGAGGATTTACGAGCTGACCGCCAACCAGAATTCACACAACTGGACATTGAGATGTCATTCGTCAATGAGAGAGACATAATGACTCTCTCAGAAGGGTTGATGGGCTATGTGTTTGAGGATACGCTTGACATCAAACTGAATATACCCTTTGAGCGAATTACATATAATGAAGCAATAGCAAGATATGGCACTGACAAACCGGACATGAGATATGGACTTGAGTTGATAGATGTGACAGATATTATTGCTAAAGGAAGTGCTGACTTCATCAGGAAGATGAAGGATGAGGGCGCAGGTTTTATCGCCATCACACACCATAGGGACAAGAATCCATCAAGGAAGGAACTTGATGAGTATGAGAGGACGGCAAAGGATTGTGGTGCAGGAGGTCTTATGCAGTTCTACATCTCACCAGAGGGTGTTAAAGGCGCCCTGACCAGGTTCTATACCGATGAGCAACTAAAACAATTAGTGGAGAAGACGGGCTCAAACGATGGTGACCTGATACAGATTGCCGGAGGTGAAATGCCCAAAATCCTTGAGGTGATGGGAAAATACAGGAGTAAACTGGCACAAAAAATGTGTCTCGTAGATAAAAGTTGTGAGTTCAAGTTCGTCTGGATAACCGACTTCCCACTATTTGAACTGGACGAGGAGGGCAATATCACCTCCACCCACCATCCCTTTACCTCACCAGTGGAGGAGCATATAGAAATGCTTGAGACAGAGCCATTGTCAGTAGTTGCTCGCTCCTATGACCTTGTATGCAACGGGTATGAACTGGGGACTGGGAGCATAAGGATAAGCGACTCTGACCTTCAGCGAGGAATACTGAAACTTGTGGGTTTGAGCGATGAGCAGATTGAGGACAGGTTCGGATTCTTCCTGAAGGCGCTTGATTATGGCTGTCCTCCGCATGGTGGCATAGCACTGGGTCTTGACCGCATAATAATGCTGATGGCTGGTGAGGAGAGCATCCGGGATGTAATCGCCTTCCCCAAAACCCTCAGGGCTGTCTCACTTATGTCGGATGAACCATCAGAGGTGGATGAGGAACAACTGAAGGAATTGGGGCTAATAGTAGTAAGAGATGAGGATGAGGAATAGTATAAAATGTCGTATATAACAACTGAAATAAACACTTGACATCTACATAATACTGTAAATAGAATACTTGCATAGTAAGGAGGTGTTAATATTGAAATCATTAGGTAAAATTGAACTTGCAGAACAGCTTGCCAACAAGACAGGTATGAACAA
>Ga0164318_10000803_pt1 | contig 25793 bp, 22 predicted proteins | sample GuaBasSedimGuay9_FD_113734 | JGI IMG/M metagenome (GOLD analysis project Ga0164318, IMG submission 113734) | Subseafloor sediment microbial communities from Guaymas Basin, Gulf of California, Mexico - Guay9, Core 4571-4, 0-3 cm | ecosystem: Environmental > Aquatic > Marine > Hydrothermal vents...
GTGGATTCATTCTTTTCTTAGCGCATCCCATCCTGTTAAGAAAAACAGCTTCTATCCTAATTTATCTATTTCGGGATGAAGCCCTATTCTACAATCTTTTTGCTCATTGAAATCTACGGAAAAAATCTAACCAAGACACTTACCTTATATAAAAAAAGAATAAAAACATCTATATTTATATGAAAGAGAGGAGCCGCTGGGGGGATTTGAACCCCCGACCTATTCCTTACCAAGGAATCGCTCTAGCCAGTCTAAGCCACAGCGGCAAATCCTCTTTTTTTTCTCAGAAATGAGGTAGATAGAGTTTTTCTGTTTATTATTTTTTTGCGAAAAAAAGTGAGTGGAATGCGAATGTTAATTAAAAAGATATTTTATTGCAAGGAAGATTGGAAATAAAACATGAGTAAAAGGGGTGAAGAGTTATCAACACAGTAGACCTACCTGATGTTCAATCAAGAGTTTCTTCATATAAATTCAAACTAACACGCGTAGGAGTTACAGGTGTCAAGAAACTTGTACATGTTAAGAGACCAAATCGAGACAATGTTATCCCATTGGTGGTAACAATGGATCTCTTTGTTGACCTGCCTGCCTCTCAAAAGGGAAGTCACATGTCAAGAAACCTAGAATTGATCTCAGAAATTATTGACTCCAATATACAGAAACCTGTTTCTGATCTAGAAACACTTTGCGCAAAAACAGCTGAGCTTCTTCTTAAAAGACATGAATATGCAACATTCTCTGAGGTAAAAGCAGAAGGAGACTATTTCTTAGAGAGAACATATCCTTCAGGTAAAAAGGGTATGGAGCCATACAAAATCATTGCAGAAGCAAAAGCAGAAAAAAAAGGTGAGACAAAAAAGTTGATAGGAGTAAAAGTAGTAGGTATGACAACATGTCCATGTGCCATGGAGGTAGTACAGAAACTAGAGGCACAAAACAAAAAAACTCTTTCACCTACGCATAATCAACGTAACATGGGAACACTAATGATAGAAATACCACGGGATAATCATTCAGTTGATGCAGATGATCTCATCGAGATTGTTGAGAAAGCATTTAGCAGCCCTACATATAGTATTTTGAAGCGAAAAGAGGAGGGAGAACTAGTTATCAACGCACATAGAAAACCAAAGTTTGTTGAAGATGTAGTTAGAGACATGCTGAGAGCTGTTTTAAAAAAATATAAACATCTGCCAGATGACATCCTAGTAATAGCACGCAGCGAAAGCGAGGAATCAATCCATAAACATAATGCTTTCGCTGAAAGAATCACCACACTTGGGGAGCTTAGAAAATAAATCAAAAAATCAGAAATTTTTTCGACTATACCTTCTTATTTTTTGATACAGATCCACAACCCCCATATCCATTTCCACATATATATAAAAATTTCTGAAAAAAATATGTTGGTGGGGTTAAAAAAGCTTTAAAAACAAATGCATAATTACAAAAAATCATGGCAAAGTATCATATAGCAATGCTCCCAGGAGATGGCGTAGGAAAAGATGTGATGGACGCAGCAAAAATAGTACTCAACACGATAAATCTAGATGCAGAATATATATATGGAGATGTTGGCTGGGAGTTTTGGAAAACAGAGGGAAATCCACTTCCAGATCGAACAGTACAGCTGCTAAGAGAAACAGATTGCTGCCTGTTTGGTGCAATAACATCTAAGCCAAATGAGGATGCACAAAAAGAACTTATACCAAGTCTAAGAAATAAGGGAATAGTTTATTCCAGTGCAATAGTTAGAATAAGACAGGAATTCAATTTACACACAAACATGCGGCCCTGTAAAGCCTATCCAGGTAATCCACTGAACTACAGAGATGATATAGACATCGTTGTTTTCAGAGAAAACACAGAGGGGCTTTACACCGGTGTTGAATTCAGACCACCAAGCAGAGAAATTCTTAATGCTCTTATGACACACAAAAAGATGAAAAAATTCAAAGATGTACCACCTGAAGAGATAGCGATTTCATGCCGTATATTCACTAAAAAGGCATGTCAAAACATTGTTAGACAGGCATTTGAATATGCCAAAAAACACAATCGGAAAAGTGTGACAATAGTCGAAAAGCCAAATGTTATACGTGAAACCAGCGGTATGATGATACAAGAGGCAAGAAAAATCGCTGAAGAATATCCAGACATAGAGTATAAGGAAACAAATGTGGATGCAATGTGTATGTGGCTAGTAAAAAATCCTCAGGATTACGACATACTGGTTTCATCAAACATGTTTGGAGACATAATCTCGGATTTAGCTGCACAACTGGTGGGAGGCCTCGGATTTGCAGCAAGTGGAAACATGGGGGATAACTATGCATTATTTGAACCAACACATGGCTCTGCACCAAAATATGCTGGTCAATACAAAGTAAATCCAACTGCCATGATACTATCAGTCAAACTAATGCTAGAATGGTTGGGAGAAAAGAAAAATGCTGAAAAACTTGACAAAGCAGTGGCGACAGTAATAAGAGAGGGAAAGATAAAAACCTATGATGTCGGAGGAAACAATACCTCACTAGAAGTAGCAGAGGAGATAGCAAAAAAATTTGAAGAAATATAATATAGAACAAATGTAAGTTGATCTCCTTGCTCCCTACTTTCCATTTTTACCAATAAAAGAACTAAAGGATATGAAAATGAAATAGTGGATGGATGTATTTCAAATATATGGAATGTAAAAGAGAATAAGGGATGGAAAAAACCTTTTTTAGATATCTAGGCTTCCATCGAACAGTGCAAATACCCAATGTCCTAAGGGATCTCCACAGTGTCCAATGAAATTGTTCTTAAGTGTTATCTTCTGGAAACCACGCAGCACACCACGTTGAGTCTCACGTAGATCCCAAGTTACATAGTGCACGTATATGGCTCTAAAAGTGACATGGCTACCTCCGTTGACGAGTCTTGGTTTTGTGATGATTCCTCTCATAAATGTCTTGCCTATGATTCCATTTGGTTCATCGGTTTTGATCTTTTTGTCTTCACTTACACCTGCCACCGCTGGAAGGATAGTAGCTATCATCAGCATACATAGAAATACGCCTAATATTTTTCTCTTCACAACTTTCATGATTTTTTTACCCCTACCACTAATATCTATTACAGTATATAAATGTTTTGCTAATTTAATTGGTATTATAAGATATAGATCAGAAAAATTTTTGATACAGTTTAACAGAGAAATATATAGACATATTTTTTTATAAATTATGTTCAATGTTTTTTAGTTTTTTTTCGAATCTCTGAAGTTTTTCATCTGATTTTCTGACAACCATGTTTGCAATGTCTACCAACAATTGTAGATGCTCATCGCTGCAGAAAAGATTTTTGTTCTCTCCAATGGGTGCATCTAGACGTTCTGTGCTACATATTTCAACAATGATTTTTTTCTCAGTGAATTTCAATGCTGAGTTTTTGAATCCACTTAGTATAGCGGTTTTTATTAGTCTGTCAGCAGATTCTATTGTCTTTGAACCTATGTGAAGTATAGGCGGCTGTGCTATCAGCCATATCAGGCCTCTTTCTGCTTTTTTCATTGATAAGAGTATCTCGTGTTTTTGTATGGTTTTGTGCCATTTTCCTAGGAATCGAGCATGTTTTTTGTCACCTATTGAGGGTATTTGTAATAAAACGATTCTACCAGAGCAGCTGCTTGTTGTATAGTATTGTGGTGATTTGTTTATGATTGTGAGTATCGGTAGGATTTTGTGGTCCACCTCTTTTTCCCTGCAGGCTTTTTCTAGGGATTTTAATGCTTTTTCTTTTGCATCTAAAAAATTTTTGTTTTCCATAAAAAAACCGTTTTCTTTAGTCTCGCATGTTTTTTATTTTTGGGAAGAGCAGGTGTTTTTCATTTTCTATGATTCCTATAGCCCTCATTTGATTTATGTTGATTTTTTTTAGTATGGGTGATAATAATTCGTTTTTTGGCAGGATGTTGATGTCGCTTCCCTGTGCAAAGTAGCTGAATGCTGGCATGACAAGCACGTTTTTGCTGTTTGTTTTTCCGAATAGAAAGCATTTTGTTTTTTCTTTGATGCCTATGTCGGTGTATAGGGCTATAGAGGGGTGTTCATGTCCTAGTATGATGATTTTTTCGTCTATATTTTTTATCTCTATGTTTTGGTGTCCATGTATAAATAGTATGTCTTTTTCGTGGAATGTATCTTGTAGTTTTATGTTATCATATTTTTTTGTTATTCTGCTTATGAATGTGTCATGGTTGCCTTTTATGATGATGATTTCTTCGAATCTTTTTTGGAGATATTTTAGTAGGTTGTCGACTTCTTTGTATTCATGATATTTTGTTTCTGTGAACTCATGTTTTATGTCTCCGTTTATGAGGATACGTTTTGCTTTTTTTTCTGAGAGTATTTTGTTTATGTTTTGTATTGTTTTTTTGTATTGTATTTTTGGTATGAATATTCCTTGTTCTGCTGCAGCGGTTTCGTATCCTAGGTGGAGGTCGGCTATTGCTATTAGATCTAGGCTGTTGATTTTTATTGCAGGGAATGGCTCTATTGTTTCTATTTTGTTAAATATTTTCATGTTTAGCCTTTTGTTTCTTCTTTTTTATCACATTATTTTTTTTAGTTTATGAGATTTGGGTGGTGACTGTTTTTTTGGTTTTTTGGCTGAGTTTTTTTGTTAATGCTTCGTGTAGTTCTATTAGTCTCTGTCTTCTGTCTTTCATTAGTATGATGTCTGGTTCTCCTAGTACTATGAGGCTGTGTGCGAAGGGTGAGGGTATAGGTGTTTTTATGATTTTGTAGGTTATTTTTCCATTTTTTATGTCTTTTAGTAGTTTTTTTGTGTTTTCTATGTCCATTATGTCTTCTAGTATTTCACGGTATGTTTCTTGTATTATAGGGAAGTCTTTGTTTATTTCTTCGCATGTGCGTAGTAGTGTTTGTGCGTTTATTTGTTGTTTTCTGACACTGATTTTGTGTCCCTTGTAGTTTCTTAGTACTAGGAAGCTTCTTGCTGCGGTGTGTCGGAATCTTCTTTTCATAAGCTCAGTTTTTCGAATGTTTTTTTTCAGTAGTTCTATGATGTCTAGTGAGAATATTTCTCTGAGTATTTCTTTGATGTCTATGTTTTTGTTTTTTGGTAGTAGTATTGTGAATCCGTTGTCATTTATTGTTGTTAGTATGTCTGATTTTGTTTTTTTCCCTATGGCTATTGCAATGATTCTTGATAGTGTATCATTTACTCTTCTTCCATACAGTGTGTGGAATACGAGTATTTTGCGTTTTTTGAGATCATATGTTTCTTCGATGATGATTTTTTTTGTGGAGACAATGGTTTTTTGTAGGTAGTGGTATTGTGTTTCGAAGTATTGTTTTATGGCTTTTTTTGATCTGTGGTCTATGGGTAGTGTTGAGAGTATTTTGTCTACATTGTCATCTTTTTTGTTTTCTTTTTTTAGTGTTTGAAACATTTTTTCTCGGAATTTTCTGATTTCTTGTGCTAGCTCGTAGCTTAGTGGTAGCAGTTCGGAGAACCATGCTGGTATTGTTGGTGTTTCTTCTTTTTGTTCTTCTACGTAGCATCTCATTCCACGTGAGTATTTGAATTCATATGTTTTGCCGCCTAGTACGAATATGTCTTTTTTACGTAGTCTTTCTAGGAATTCTTCTTCTATGCTTCCAACATATTTTTTTGGTTGTATGGTGTACACGTCTACTTTTACTTCGTCTGGTATTGTTCCAATGTTGAGGTAGTAGATGACACGTGTGTATCTTCCTCTTTTTCCAAACATTTTGTTTTTTTCGTCAAACCATATTTTTCCGTATACATTTCGGTCTTCGAGATCAGCGTAGTGTCCTGCTATGTAGTGTAGTAGCTGTATGAAAACATCGTGTTTTAGGTTGTGGTAGCAGTAACTGTTTTTTATCAACTGGTATGCCTCATCTACTCTCCATTTTTTGTAGAGAGCCATGCCTACGATGTGTTGTATTAGCACATCCAGGCAGTTTTTTGGCACACATATTTTGTCTAGTTTGTGGTCTAGTGCGCATCTTAGCATGATGGCGCATTCGACTAGGTCATCGCGGTCCATGCCTATTATGATTCCTTTTGCGGTATCATTTAGTCCATGTCCACTTCGTCCAACACGTTGTATGCATCTTGTGACAGACTTGGGTGACCCTATTTGAACAACCATATCTATGTATCCGATGTCTATACCTAGTTCTAGGCTGGTGGATGATATAACTGCTTTGAGTAGCCCTTTTTTGAGTTTATCCTCAACATCCCATCTTATGTCTCGTGATAGTGATCCATGATGTGCAGCTATTTCTTCTTCGTTGTAGATCCCTGTGTTTTTTAGGTGATGAACCACACGTTCTGTTCCAGAACGTGTGTTGGTAAAAACCAGTGTTGTGTTATGTGACGAGATGATTTTGTCCAGCTCCTTGTACATCAAATCATTCATCCTGTCTGCATCAGTATATATAATATCATCTGTGGGACATATGAGTTTGAGATCAAATGGTTTAAACCATGAAACATCAACAACTTTGCAGCTACGTAGTTTTCCATTTTCATATCCTACTAGAAAACCTGCAGCTTCTTTCAGAGGATGCAGTGTAGCACCCAGGCCAATACGTACAAAATCTTTCCCAACAGCTTCTCTTAGACGCTCTAGGCTGAGGCTAAGATGAACACCACGTTTGTTAGATGCAAGTTCATGTATCTCATCTACAATGACCCATCTAACTGTTTTAAGTTTTTCTAAAAACCTTTTTGAGTTCAGAATAATTGCAAGACTCTCCGGGGTGGTTATGAGTATATGTGGTGGTTTACGGAGCTGTTTTTGCCGCTCATAGGGGGAGATATCACCAGTTCTTATACCAACCCGTACATCACATATATGGTTTCCAGCTAGTTCCCTTATCTCCCTTAAGGGTAGTATAAGGTTTCTGTAGATATCATTATTTAGAGCTCTAAGTGGGCTAACATAAACACAGTACACTCCATCCATGAGACTGTTTTGCTTGCTTCTCCTAAAAAGATCGCTGAGTATAACCATAAAGGCAGAAAAGGTTTTACCTGAACCCGTAGGAGCGGTTATTAGAACATTTTTGTTTTTAGAAATAAGTTTGAAGGAATAGCGCTGCGGTGGCGTTAGATTTTTAAATTTTGATTTAAACCATTGTCTAACATGGGCATCTAAACAGGATAGGCTTTCTTCATCCGGCCAAGGTTTTTTTATAAAGGTGATCCCCATTGTTTCAGCTCTCTCAGAAAACAGATTGTTGTTTATAAAAAATGTGTTCAGATAGTACTACTTTTTTCTTCTAGAAATGTTGATTCCTCTTTTTCTGAGTTCATCAAAAAAGATTTTAGGAGGCACAATGTTCTCCGGGCAGAAAACACCTCTTTGGGTTATAACATTGTCTGCTATCATCTGAGTGATAACTGAAGTAGTGTATCCTGTTGTACGCATCATAGCAGATATATTGTTTTTTTCATCATAATAGTCTATCATAGTATACTCAAGATCGAGCAGCTCTCCATTTTTTGTTCCCCTACTTACAACTTTGAGCAGCACAGCATCCTTTCCATGTTGAGGTAGTTTTTTTGATAAAAGAGCTGCAAAAAAAATTCTTGGAACAACATTTGTGTTTCCAATACTGATTTCTTTCTCCTCCGCCAATCCGAGACCTAGTAGTGTCCTAAATTTTTCGCAATGACCCGGATATCTCACTGTTTTATAATCAAGATATTTTATCCTATCCCTGTATGTATATGGCAAAGTAGATATCCCACCAGATGTAAGAAAAGCCTCCATGGTTCCAAATGGCTCAGGAAACTGTAATGTTTCTAACTCTGTCATAGATTTTTTTCTCACAATCTTTTCATGGTCAAGAACAATGGCATCCTCTACGTATTCATTTATAAGCCCTTCTGGTGAGAAAACAAGTTGATAGTTAAATGGTGGTTTTGGATGAACTGGCACTCCACCTACTCTCAGCTTTACATATTCAACAGTGTCCATCTGATCAACAATATCATGTGTAATAATAGATACAAGTCCTGGTGCTAGTCCACAGTCAGGAATGACAGTGACATTGTTTTTCCTAGCGGTATCCATAAGTCTTAGTTCCATGTCTACAATATCATGATTGCCGCCAAGATCAAGAAAATGGGTTTTTGCCTTTACAGACTGTTTTGCTAGATAAAAATTGAATCTATATGGGAGAGCAGAAACCGCGATGTCATGTCTTTGAAGAAGTTGTTTTACATCACTGTCTCCTGTTTTTTCTAAATCCAATTTGATGAAATCAATCTCTTTTCTCTCTAAAAACTTTTTAGCATTTTCAATAGATTCTACATCTCTATCAACCATTGTTATGTCATACGAAGAGTATATGCATAGATCATGCACAATAGCTTGCCCCATCCTCCCAGCACCAAAAACGATAACCTTCATGTCAAAACAAAACCTCCATCAAGTTCTAACCAAATAAGAGATTAACATCATTTTTTCGTTTCTTCCTGCAGGAGGATAAAGAAATCTTTAGATATAAAACATGTGACAAAAAATTTATGTAGAAAAAGAATCAATGAAAAACAAAAAAATAGTAATTGAAGAATATTTTTTGAGAGGGGTTTAATTTTTCAAAATCATTATATCCAAATAACTTATTCACTCGAACTGCTCAAACCATGTGCAATCTCAAAATAAAGAAAACACTCTAGATAAAATAATTTGGGAGGGAACCCTTTTAATGTCAGATAAATATGAATTCTGGAATCCAGAAATAGAAACAAAACCTATAGATGAGTTAAAAGAACTGCAATTAAAGAGACTAAAAAAGCTGATAAAATATGTCTACAAAAGAAATAGATACTATCATGAGAAGTTAAGAAACAACAACATAAAACCTGATGATATCAAAGCTTTGAAAGATATAGAAAAGCTTCCATTTTTGACAAAACAAGATCTACGCGAATATTACCCATTTGGGCTAGTTTGTACATCTCTTGATGACATAGTAGAGGTACATGCTTCATCAGGAACTACAGGAAAACCTGTCGTTGGACCATACACAAAAAATGATTCAGAACTATGGGGGGAAGTCATGGCCAGATCATTATGGGCCAATGGACTACGTAAACAAGATATTCTACAAAACTCATATGGATATGGTTTATTCACCGGTGCTCATGGATTCGAGAAGGGGGCACAAAAAATCGGCGCCATGGTTATAACCATCAGCTCGGGAAATACAAAAAGACAGATAGATATTATGAAAGATTTTGGAACCACAGCCTTAGCATGCACCCCATCCTACTCCTTATACATAGCAGAGGTTGCAGAAGAAAATGGATTAGACCCCCAGAAGGATTTTAAACTTCGTCTCGGACTTTTTGGTGCCGAATCATGGAGTAACGAAATGAGAAAAAACATTGAAAAACGCTGGGGAATCACAGCACATGAACACTATGGTCTAACAGAAATCATTGGACCCGGTGTTGTATCTGAATGTAAAGAAAAAAAACTACATATCAACGCAGATCACTTTCTACCAGAAATAATAGATCCGAAGACCGGTGAAACACTAGAACCTGGCGAGGAAGGAGAACTTGTGTTCACCACACTAACAAAGGAAGCATTTCCTGCTATTAGATTTAGAACCAGAGATTTAGCATCTCTCAGCGAAGAAACATGTGAATGTGGAAGAACACTTCCAATACAGTCTAGAATCAAAGGTAGAAGCGATGATATGATGAAAATAAAGGGAGTAATTGTATTTCCATCGCAGATAGAATCAGCACTAATACAAGTGAAGGGAATAAGTGATAACTACCAGATCATCAAAACTAAAAAAGGTGAAATCACAACTCTCTCTGTCGAAGTTGAGCCGACAGAAGAAAGATTCAAAGAGGGACATCTTGAAGAACTGGAGGAAAAAGCTGAGGAGGAAATATACAGCATACTTAATCTACATGTACCAGTCAAAGTCATACCACCAAAGACTATTCCTAGAAGCACTGGAAAGGCTAAAAGAATAATTGAACGATAAAAAAAATTGAGATATTATTAGGGATCTGTGACAAAACTATGATAGAAACAATAGAATATATCCTACCATACATAAAAGGTCTTTGGACCCTACCATGGATCCTAGTCGGCTTTATAATAACAATAATTCTTTCACATTTCATAGACGAAAAAAAAGTAGATGGCTTTATGAAAAAAATTGGTATCATTCTACTATATTTTTTTGTTCCACTCCTACTTTTCAGGATATTTTTAAACCAAGATTTTGGTAAAAATGAGCTAGAATTTGTTGCTGTAACAACAGCTGTTTTGTTTTTCATGTACATAACAGCCTATGTTTTTGCCTACATAAAGGCAAATAAAATGGAGTTAGAAGGATCAACCCGGCAACATTTTATCAAAACTGTTTTTACAAATCAGGGAAGAAGCTCAGCATTTATAGGTGGTGCCCTTCTAGCATCCCCTTGGAAGGTTGAAGCCGCAATATTCATCAGTCTAGTTGGTATAGCACTCTTTGCAGTCATACCATATATCCTATCCTATATGCATAAAAAAGAAGCAGACAGAAATGCACATCTCAACACAACATTACCATGGTATCTTAAACTCTACCCATGGTACCTCATCTTGTTTGTAATAACTGCAGTCGTCATACATGGGACAACAGGAATAACAATAAATAGCCTAGGCGAGACAGGCATTATACTAGATCTTTACACATCACTCACCATACCCGCTGCTCTTTACTATGTTGGATCAAGCATACATCCTCATGACTTCAGAATCAAAGAGATGAGAAAGATATTCAGTTTAAAAAACAGCAAACAAGAATCAAAGGAACATTGGACCTGGGTAAAAAACATTTTTATACTAACTGTGATCATCACACCCCTGCTAATATCTATTATATTCATCCTACTTCTTATTCTAAACATTATCCCAAAATCATGGTTTGCTGTAATAATCATAAACTCATTTCTACCAATAACAAGTACAAACATGTTTCTTGTACCATATGGCATTGACAAAAAATCAACTGCCCATGCCGTCACCTGGACAACAATTGTATGCGTACCCATAATAGTGTTTCTAATATACATTTTCACGATATACCTAGGATAGGTTAACAAAAAAAATTATGGAGAAAATGAAGAAAAAAATTCTTTAACGTAAAAAAGTTTGTATCACAAAAAAAATTGGGAGGAATGAAGGGGAGGAGGTTAGCATAAGATGGATTTTAGCTGGACTGAGGAACAAGAGATATGGAGAAAAACTGTTAGAGAATTTGCACAAAAAAAGATAAAACCTCGTGTTCGAGAGATTGACTCAAACAAAAAGATCCCAGAAGACATTGTCGAAGAAATGGCACAACTGGGACTACTGGCACCCACAGTTCCAAAACAATATGGAGGATCAGATGTCGACTGGATAATGGCCTGTATAGCCGCAGAGGAACTTGGAAGAGCAGACATCAGCCTGGCTATACCTGTCCTCTATTTAGTTGAAGCAGCATGGGGATACATATTCAGCAGATATGGAACAGAAAAAGCAAAAAAAGAATATCTACCCCAGGTGACCAGTGGTAAAGCATTTGTTGGAATAGCAGTGACAGAACCACAGGGCGGCTCAGACATAGTAGGTGCTGCCAAAACAAAGGCAGTCAAAAAAGAAGGCAGATGGATACTAAATGGGGAAAAAATTTTTATCAGTGGAGTAGCTGAATCAAAAAAGTGGGGTGGAATACATCTCACCCTAGCAAGAACAGATCCAAATAGTGGGCATCGAGGTTTCTCATTTTTTGCAGTACCGCTAAAAAACAATCCCAACATAGAAACAACATTGTTTGATGACATGGGACGTATGGGTATATCAACAGGTGGTTTTGTGATGAAAAACACAGTTCTACATGAGCATCATCTTGTCGGTGAGCTTAACAAGGGTTTTTATTATGCCATGGAGGGGTTTTCAGCAGCACGTGTGCTCATAGGAGCCACATGCATAGGGGCAGCAGAGGCAGCACTAGAAATGGGGATGGAGCATATAAAAACACGCTACGCCTTTGGACAGCCAATAGGCTGCTTTGAGGGAATACAGTTTCCACTAGCGGAGCATTATACTAACATCGAGGGCATCAAACTTCTCACATACAGAGCTGCATGGATGATGGATAAAATGTATAGAGAAAACAGGTTTACACACCACGATGTAGCACTTGCGGCTGCTATGAGCAAACTACGAGCACCTATGTATGCATTCGATGTTATGAATGAGATCGCAGACTGGTTAGGAGCACTAGGATACACAAAAGAGCATTCAATTGAAATGGGAATAAGGGGAGTTAGATCCTACTCAATAGGGGCAGAGGGAACTATGAACATAATGAGGATAATAATAGCTAGGGAACTACTTGGCAAAGAGTTCCTGCCATACAAAAACATAATTATACGGTGACAAAAAGAAGAACTTGCCTCTCTCTCAGATATTTTTGTTTTGCAAAAGAAATACTCTTTAGCTCCTATTTAGTTTTTCTAGTATGAGCTCCGCTGCTTTTTTACCAGAGAGAAGCATCCCTCCAAATATCGGCCCCATACGTGGAGCGCCATATACTGCATTGGCTGCCATACCTGCAACAAAGAGACCAGGGTATACCTCTTTAGTGTTCTCAACAACAGTTTTTTCACCGATCTCAGCACACATAGATCTCTCCCTCTGGAGGTCACCAGTTGGTGTTCTGAGCGAACCAACTTTTTTTCGGACAATATTGCAGATCTCAGCAGCATGACCTGTAGCATCAACACAATATGTGGCCCGAATGGAAAGTGGATCAACATGCAAACCAGCGATCTCAACAGTACTCCAATTAATAACAAAACCATTGATTTTTTTTCCTCTGAGAAGCACATCCTCTACAGAAACTGTATTAAAAATCTTGGTACCGGCATTGATTGCCATAGCACATAACTTAGTAACTGCCTCTATGGAATCAGCGCTATAGTATCCATTTCCCTCATTTTTCATCTCGACTTCTGCTTCATCAAGAACATGCTTTGCATCCCTTTGTACAACAATCACAGGGAATGTCATTCCGCCTCCCCACATGCCTCCTCCGATTGATAGTTTTCTTTCGAATATAACGACTTTTTTACCAGCCTCTGCCAGGTATTTCCCAGCAACTAAACCTGCTGGGCCAGCACCAGCAATGGCAACATCCACCTCAAAAATACTTTGAAATTCCCTGGAAAATCTCCTGAATATATTTCTTGTAACAAGTATATCATCAATCACCATTACATTCCTGCCTCCAATTTTTGTAGGAAACTGTTAATTCATCCTTGTATTATTAAACATACCGTTAATCATATATACCCCCTGTTGAGTGTTAACTAAATAAATGTGTATATTGTTAGAGAAGTAAGATCAGAGGATCTTTTTTCTGTGTTCAAAATCGCATATGAGACATTACCAGAGCCATACAATCCAGGTCTCTTCAACATTTTTTATGAAGAATTTCCCAGTGGATTTCTTGTAGCTGAAATGCATGGCAGAGTAGTGGGCTTTATTGTGGGAGTAAAAACGGATTTGTATGTAGCAAAGATACTCATGTTGTCGGTATCTAAGGAATATAGGAGATGCGGTATAGGATCTGCTCTTATAAACCGTTTTATAAAAGAGATGAGGTTGCAGCATATCAGACAGATAGATTTAGAGGTTAGATCAAATAACTATGCTGCGATTGATTTCTATAAAAAGCATGACTTTGATGTTATAGACTTTATACCAGGTTTTTATAAGGATGGGCAGGATGCATATGTGATGAGGAAGATTCTTTAATGTGTTTTTTCTTCTTTTATTTCCTCTCTTATTATCTCTTTTTCCTTCTCAGTCATAAATCTTTCAGACATCTGTTCTAATCGAGCAGCGATTTTTTCAAAACCAGGATAATTATTAGATAGGATATCTGCTATTCCCTTGCTTAGCTTGAATACCGCTAGTTTATGTTCCCTTTTTGACTTGTATACTTTATGTGGTGTTATGTCTAGTTTCTCATAATCAATGAACTCACATCCATTGTTTTTACAGTTTTGTTCTAGATGATTTTTGATCTGAAACAGAAATGTGTGTAGCTGGATAAGTTCATCCTTCTGCATTTACCATCCTTCCATCGGCGAAATAACTTAGTGAGTTTTTATTTTTTTCTGTGTGGCATGATTAAAAGAAAAATGTTATTCATTTTTTGTTCACTCTTTGCTTTAAAAAATATATGATGGGGGATAGAATATGGGAGATCATCTATTTTTTTTGTTGTCTGAGCTAACTTCCTTACTCTCTTTTCTTTTATTGGAAATCGTTTCTAGTTAGGATTTTGAGAGCTTTTGGTATTTTTACTACATTCCCCATTTTGACTCCGATTATTTCTTTTACGTTTTTGCTGTTTGCGATGTCTAATAGACGTTGGGTTATGATACCATCAAATACAACTGCGAATATGTTGTCTCTCCTTTTGATTTCATCAGTTAGTTCTCTCACAGGGAGTTTTTTTATTTCTCTTCCGTTTTCGTCTAGCAGTACTGCTTTTAGTGAGCCTGAGATTTCATTTAGTATAGATCTGTAGTTTTTTTGTCGAGTGGAAAGTATCTTTTCTTTTTCATCCCGGTCTTTGACGTGTATCTCCTTTTTTGTTTTCTGCCGTTCTGTTTTTTCTCCTTCTTTTTTTTCTCCTTCGATTTTTATGTTGTACATGTCTAGGTATTGCTCACGGGGTATCTTGTTTTTTAATGATTTCATGATGAGTTTCTGCGGCATTTCTTCTACCTCTCTTGTTGGAGGTGCTCTTGCGATGAAGTCAATGTCTGCTACTTGTAGTAGTTCTCTAAGTATTAGTTCTCCTCCTCTGTCTCCATCGACGAAAACGGTTGTGATTTTTTCTTTGGATAGGTCGATCACTGTTTTAGGAATGTTTGTTCCTCCTACTGCTATCACATTTTTTATACCATATTTTAGTAGGTTGAGTACATCTCTTCTTCCTTCTACTATGATTATGGCATCACTTTTGTCGACATTAGGTCCTGCGGGACAATGATCTGGGCCATATGTTGTTATTTCTTCAACTTGCACTGCTTGTCTAACATTGTCAGCTATGCTTTCTGTTTCTATTTTGCTTTTTTCCATTATCTCGTTTAGTAGTTCTTTGGCTCGCTCTATTATCTGTTTTCTTCGGGATACTCTGACATCCTCGACCTCTTCAGTAGTTATAGTCGCCTTGCAGGGTCCAACTCGGTCTATGCTTTCGAATGCTGCTGCTAGTATCACAGTCTCAACTTTGTCTAATGATGTTGGTAGAGTGATTGTTCCCTCGCTTTTTCCATTTCTTGATTCAAGTTCTACCTCTATTCTTCCTACTCGTGCTGATCTCTGTAGTTCTCTTAAGTCTAATTCATCGCCTAGTAGACCTTCAGTTTGGCCGAATATAGCTCCTACTACATCAGATTTTTCTACAATGCCATCTGCCTTGATGTGAGCTTTGATGAGATATTTTGTTGTAGATGGATCGATTACCATACTTATTTCTCACCTCTTTTTAGTCACCTATTCTATTTCTCTTTTTTTGATAGCTGCTGAACATTAGTTTTTAGATTGGAAAATAGCACCTTCCCTCCCTAGTCCCCCTCCAAATCTTTGATTAGTAGGGAAGTTTGATTTAGAGGGAGACAACTTCTCCCCCCTTAGGTCAACTCCCTTTTTGATTTATCCTTCAACTATTATTTTTTTTTGTTATTAACCCTCTTTCTGATTTAGGTGAAGGAATTAAATCTCAAGTTTTTTTGGAATAGGGACAGGAGTTATTTTTTTGTAGGGATTGGGAAAGTGCTATTTCTCAATCCGGACAGCCATCGATTTTTTTGTTCCTATTGCTTGTCTTCTATTCTTTATTTACAATATAATATTGTAGAGAGTTGCGTCATATTTAAATGTTATGCTTATATTGCTTGTAATCGGCTTCCTTTATGTTTGGATATAGAAAAAAGAGAGATTAGAAAGGATGAAAGGGATGATGGTTTGAGATGAGTAAAAGGATATTCATCGGTGTTGCATGGCCATATGCAAATGGCTCACTCCATTTGGGACATATTGCTGGATGCTATTTACCAGCAGATATTTTCGCTAGATACAATAGGATGAAAAACAGAGATGTTTTGATGGTGTCTGGAAGCGATGAACATGGCACTCCTATCACAATCACTGCTGAGAAAGAAAAAACAACTCCTCAGACCATAGTGGACAGGTATAATAAAGAACATACAGAAAACATGATACAGCTTGGTATCTCATTTGATCTCTTCACACGTACCACAACAGAGAACCATAAAAAAATAGTGCAAAAAATCTTTTTGGAACTATACAAAAAGGGATATATCTATGAGAAAGATGTTGATGCATTTTACTGCAGAAAATGCTCCCGTTTTTTACCAGATAGATACATTGAGGGAACCTGTCCACACTGCTCCTATGACAAAGCACGTGGAGATCAATGCGACTCATGCGGCAAACTATTGGATCCACATGAGCTAATAAATGTTAGATGTAAAATATGTGGCGAAACACCTACGATCCAAAGAAGCAACCATCTATTTTTTGCACTTAGTAAATTCGAAACGAAACTGCTAAAATGGATCAAAGGCAAAAAACACTGGAAACCCAGCGTGCTAAAGTTTACATACAACTGGTTGAAAGATGGACTAAAGGACAGAACAATCACTCGAGACATAGAATGGGGTATCGAGGTACCACTAAAAGGTTTTGAAGACAAACGCATCTACGTATGGTTTGATGCAGTAATAGGATATCTATCTGCTAGCATAGAATGGGCACAAAAAAAAGGAGAGGCGGATGCATGGGAGAAATGGTGGAAAAACAAAGATGTGCGTCACTACTATTTCTTGGCAAAGGACAACATACCATTCCACACACTTATCTGGCCAGCGATACTAATGGGATACGACGAAACATTAAACCTACCATATGATATCCCTGCAAACGAATATCTATGTCTAAAGGGAGAACAGTTTTCCAAAAGCAGAGGAGTAGCCGTCTGGATACCAGATATCCTCCAAAAATTTGATGCAGATGCAATCAGGTACTACCTATCAATCAACATGCCTGAAAACAGAGACACAAACTGGATCTGGTCTGACTTTGTTGCCAAAAACAATGATGAACTAGTAGGAACATATGGAAACTTTGTACACCGTGTTATCACATTTACACAAAAAAACTTTGGATGCATACCACCAAAAGAGGAAAAACTCAGTCAACTAGACAAAGAGGCAATCAAAAAAATAGAGGAAACACAAAAAAAGGTTGAAGAAGCCATCGAAAAATGCCATTTCAAAAAAGGATTACGAACAGCAATGCAGCTAGCACAATATGGCAACTTCTACTTCGACCAAAACCAACCATGGAAACTAATCAAATCAGACAAAAAAAGATGTAAAACTGTTCTACACATATGCATAAAAATAGTTCAAGCACTAGCCATAATCATGACACCATACCTGCCTTTCTCATCAAACAAAATATGGAAACTATTAGGACACAAAAAAACTATATATGAATGCAGCTGGGAAGACGCACTCTCAGACATAAAAACAGGAACAACACTAGAAAAACCTAAGCCATTGTTTAAAAAACTAATACTAGAAGACTTTATGACCGAAACAGACCCATTCTCAAAACTTGACCTACGAGTAGCTAAAATCATTGACGTAAAAGAACACCCACAGGCAGACAAACTATACATACTAAACGTAGACCTAGGACCTCTTGGAAAAAGAACACTAGTTGCAGGAATAAAAACATACTACACCAAAGAAGAAATCAAAGGAAAAAACATCGTAATAGTAGCAAATCTTAAAGCAGCCAAAATTAGAGGAGTTGAATCAAAAGGAATGCTACTAGCAGCAGAAGACAAAAATGGAAACATTTCACTTCTACATCCACAAAACTCAGAACCTGGCTCTGAAATATATGTTGAAGGAATACCAAGAGAACCAGCTACCACTCTAGAGCTCGATGACTTCAAAAAGATTGTAATGAAGGTCAATGAAAAACAGGAAGTAACATACAATGAAAAAACACTGAGAAGCAAAAAAGGACCTATTGTAACTGATAGAAGGATAATGGTGGGAGCAAAGATTTTATAGAGAAGTAGGGATATCCAAAGAAAAAAACAGTTTTTATGAGGGAAAAACTTGTTGCTTTCAAACAATGTTGTCACACACACAGATCTCCCATTTAAAATATTTAAAAAAGGCAAGGTACGAGATGTATATGAGATAAACAGCAACCAACTCTTACTAATCGCAACAGATAGAATATCTGCCTTTGACCATGTGCTCCCTGATCCAATCCCAGGTAAGGGAATTTGTCTAACACAGCTATCAAAATTTTGGTTCCAATACACAGAAAATATTGTGCCAAACCATCTAATCACCGCAGAGGTGGATAACTATCCAAGAGAAATAAAGAAGCATAGTAATATTGTTGCCTATCGCAGTATGCTGGTAAAAAAAACACATGCCATACCAATAGAATGCGTGGTACGTGGATACATCTCTGGATCAGCATGGAGGTCATACAAAAAAAATGGAACTGTATGCGGTATCAAATTACCTGATGGTATGAAAGAGTCAGAAAGGCTTGATGACCCTATTTTTACTCCATCTACCAAAGCTGAAAAGGGACATGATATCAACATTTCCTTTGATGAAATGAAAAAACTTGTCGGCAGAGACACAGCAGAGCAACTAAAAGAAATTTCACTAAAAATATATGAAATTGCCTCAGAGTATACATTGAAAAGAGGAATTATTATTGCAGATACAAAGTTTGAGTTCGGATGGACAGACGATGGGATTGTGCTGATAGATGAGCTTTTAACTCCGGATTCATCGCGTTTCTGGCCTGCAGACTGTTACGAACCAGGTAGATCACAACCAAGTTTTGATAAACAGTTTGTAAGAGACTATCTAGAGGACATAGCCTGGGATAAAAACTCTGCGCCACCTAGGCTGCCTAATGAGATTATAAAGGAGACACAGAGGAAATATCAGGAAGCATATGAGAGGATAACTGGAGAAAAAATGTTTTTTTAACAAAATATTGACAAAAAATGGAAGATCTCTAGAGCAGTTGATTGCGAATCCTCTCAACAACGTTGAATTTACTATAAAGGTTAGTTTATCCATTTAGAACAGGTGAACGCCAATCGAGACCAGGTGTTCTAACTCCTATCTTCGGTATCAATGGAGATCTTCTTTTATGCTGACTTTTTATTCTCATACTACGTATACGTTCAACATCTGATTTTTTGATGCCTAGGATATCTGCTATCTCCTCATTTTCTAATTTCTGTTCCAGTCCGCAGAGAATTTTATCTAATGTTTTGTACTCTATCCCTATCTCACCTTCATCGGTTTGCCCCTTCCACAGACCTGCTGTCGGAGGTTTCGAAATGATTTCTTCTGGTATATTGAGATATTTTGCTACCATGCATACCTGTGTTTTGTAGAGATCACCTATTGGCTGTATATCAACACCGCCATCTCCATATTTTGTAAAGTATCCAATAAGCATTTCTGATTTATTCGATGTGCCACATACCAGGCTTTTTGTCATATTTGCATACTCAAAAAGCATTAGCATACGGGCCCGTGCCTTTATATTGGCCAATGTTAGTCTATCTGGTTTTTTGGGACATAACATACGTATTTTGTTTACTACCGAAGTTATATTGATCTCCTTACATTGCAGGTCAAATTTTTTGACAATCATGTTTTTATGTTTGATATCATTTTCAGGAGTAGTGTCGTCTGGCATGAAAAGACAATAAGTATTTTTTTTTCCTAATGCTTTTTTGCATAGAACTGCCACGACTGTGGAGTCTACACCACCGGATAGTCCAACTACAACGCCTCTACAGCCAGCATTGTGTACATAGGTTTTTATGAAATCTCTGATGATTGTTGTTACCTCTTCAGGGTTTATTGACAGATTTATGATACTCATTTGGGTAGAAAATGTAAAAGGTGTTACTTAAAAACTATGTTGAAAAAGAACTGGTTGAAATAGTAGTGGTTTGAAGTGATTAGTAGTGGTTTTTGTTTAGCTCCATGTTTCTATTGACTCTTTGAGTAGTTTTTCTGCCATGGATACAACATGATTGTCTACATGGGAGAACGTGGATCGCGCTATGGCCATTGGTATTCTCCTTATATAGTCTGCCATTCTCAGGTCTCTTCTAAGATTTGTTGCATAGTACTGCTCTACAATCTCATCTATCTCTCGGACATATTTTTCTACAGTTTCTTCAGATGCTGTTATTTTTGGCTCATATGTTCTTGCTAGTTTGACCCATTGATCATAGTGTTCATGTTTATCTTTTGCATCTCCTTTTCCATAAAATTTTCTTTTAAAGAGATCTATTCGTTCTTCTCGGTCTATGTCTTGTACCTTTACGATTAGTGCACAGCGACTCATAAGCAGGGGTGAGAGACCGATGTCCTCTAGTGGTTTGTCTCCAAAGATCTTTGATTTTGGGTTTGCAAATGCTATCATTATGAATCTGCTTTCGATGTTTTGGTGAATCTTTGCGGAGTGGACACTGCATTTTCCATTTGATAGTAGCTCATAGCAGTATTCAACATCTTCCTCAGGTATCTTGTCGAACTCGTCGACTACAACCAGTTTTTTGTTAGAATGGGGTAATGCTCCAAGATCTCCTGTTCCAAGATTACATACCAGACCTGAACGTGTAGTGTTTGCCCCAATGAATGTTATGTCTGTGAATACTTCTCCGATTATCTCTTTCGCCATGGTTTTGCTGCTACCCGGTTCTCCTATTATGAGTGAATGAACAGGCTCATCGAATGTTGAAAACATGCTTGCCGCTATTACTTTTTTCATCACGTCATTTCCTTTTATCTCAGCGAAAACATTTTTCCAGAAACCATTGAAACCTCGTTTTTTAGCGAATTCCACTAGTTCTTTTTCCGGCAGAAAAATCCCCTGTTTTTCTCTTTCTTCTTTCTTTTTTGCTTCGATCATTTCTCTTAGTATCTCTGCCTTGTTTAAAACCTTGTCAAAACCTTTGGATTTTCTGTGTAATATCAAAACATTGTCTTTTGTTTCTAGGGATGCATTGCCCCATCCCACAGCGTATACCTCTAGCGTGTTCAGAACAGATTTGATAACAGCTCTATCTGTTCTTCTAACAGTTATCTCAACCTTGTTCTCATCTACGATGTTGATATCCAAGATATTTTTGTTGGCCAGTATGTTACGTGCTCTTTGTATAAGCATGTTGCCTTTGCTGCTCCCCATCCCAAGTGATGTAGCGGTCATCAATGCTATCTGCTCTAGCCTGGTTATTCCCATGTTTTCTAGTTTTTTTCTATCAGATGGCATGACACCGAGTAGACTGAGATCATCCTCCATATTCTTCTTGTTCTCCCCCAAGTTTTTTTCCTGTTTATCTTTTTATACAATTAAAACCTTTAGGTTCCCCACTGTTTTTTTCTTCCATCCAAAGGATTCTGTGTTATGAAGTAAAAAAACAAGTTTTTTGGATGTTTTTAAGTTCCGAGTTGGGTATGAAAAAGATCGTTTTTTTTATGGTTTTTCCCAGTAATGCGGATCGTTGGTTGGTGGTTTTTCCCCTTTTCTGTATTTTCCTCTCCATATGTTTAGACCTTTTTGTTCATCTTCTTCTATCTTTTTTTGCAGCATCTTTAGCATCCTTGGATCGTTTATCCCAAGTTTTTTCATTTTCTGAGGAGTGGGAATACCATTAGGTGTCCATCCTCTTCTGTAGTATACAGCGTCAGTGAGTTTTTCATATTGATCTCTCCTATAGTTGTATAGAATTCTGATTTTCTTTTCCACACTCATTTTTTCTACTTCTTTTTTGTTGTATCCAAGTTTTTCAACCAGTTGTTTGTCGTATCGTTCTTTTCTAGACAGGTATTCCATTTTTGTTAGGGGGCCAATTGCTCGGTAGGGTATCCAGTCGTCTTTTCGTCTTCCTCTTCCCATCCACACATTCATGGCGCGTTGCCAGTTGTAACATCGTTCACTTTGGAGTATAAGCTCTTTTTTGTCTACATTCCATCCTGTTACTGCATTGAATATATCCACATAGTTTTGTACATGCTCTGGTACCTTTGCGGGTTCATCGGTTTTTGCATTGTCAGCTGGTTCTATGTCATTCCATGGTAGTTTACATAGACCATTTAGTCCAAACCATGTACGCCACATTGGGAAGTAATGGAGTGCCTCTGCTTTGTCCTCAAATGTTGGTATGGCATTGTTTACCATGTCCATAAATATGAGCCAGGCCTCATCATGCTGTGGGCCTTTTAATGTGAGCCCGTATCCACCCTGCATGGCCAGTGATTCTTTGGTTACATATTCTGAGAACTCCAGGCCTTTGCTTTCCATGCCTGCATCCTCTATCAACTGTTTGTCTCCCCACTTGTTTTTTATCAACCAGTCTTTGACTCTTCGTACTCCTTTGGATGCAATTTGTATGAATCTGCCTTTGTCTCCCCGTGCTATTCGATGTAGAAGTTCGAGGGCAGCCTCCGCGTTGCCGAAGCATAGTTCGAGTCCATCGCAACGTTCCTTGTTTAGGATACCATATTCATACATCTCCATGTAGAATGCAATGGATGTGCCTGTTGATATGGTGTCTAGACCGTAGGTGTCGCAGTAAAAGTTGAACTCAAGAATCCATTTAGGATCAAATATGCCCATGTTTGCTCCGCAGGCTATGGTCTCATATTCTGGTCCATCAACTGTTACCCTCTCACCCTTGTATGGACCTGTTATTACAGTAAAGGCATCAACAGTTTTAGAACATGAGAGTGTACATCCATGCCAGCAGCCATCAGGTATGATTTTTGTAAAAAGTTTGTAAAACTCTGTTGAATAAATTCTAGATGCTTTCTGTGAGCTTCCAAAACGATAGTTTTCAACTGGTAATAAATCATATGCATCCATTATCTCAGTTAGATGGCCTGTCCCAACAGCGCGCATGTTACATTGATATCTATCTAAATCTCGTATCTCCCTATGCATCTTTGTTCCAATCTCAGCTAGTTTTTCTGGATCTGCAGGGTTGTTAGATAGGCCATCAAAATGGTCTATCTTTGCAACAACTGCCTTGATTTTTTTGTCTCTGAAAACAGTTCCTAGTCCACCTCGTCCAGCTTGTTTCATACGAGCAACCTTTCTACGTATATCCCAAAAAGAAAAATTAAGACAGCCCCACCAGCTATGCTCAGCTCCACGCCCAGCTGAAACAACAGACACCTTTTGTCTCGACAGCTCATTGTCCTCACTTGCATACATCCTTGTTAGCTGCTCGGCCAATAGATGTGAATTGGTCTCCTCAAAAGGTGCGGTCTCAATCGTAACCCTACAGTTTTCACCATCTATAACAATGATAACATCTTCCTTGGCCTTACCTTGTATCTCTAAAGCATCAAAACCAGCAAATTTCAGATATGGACCAAAAAAACCACCTACATTGCTGTCACAAATAATGTCTGTTGCAGGAGAAACAGTGAGACATAGAGACTTACCACTACCGGGATACTGTGTTATACCGCAAAGTGGCCCAGTTGTAATAACCAACTCATTCTCCTCACTGTTCCATCTTGTTGTAGGTCTGATAGAATCCCATAGAAGCTTCAGTCCAAAGCCACGTCCACCAGTAAATATTTTTTTCATTTCATCAGAAACCTTCTTTTCCCGGATCTCATTGCTACTAAGATTTATATACAACGTCCGATTAGCATAACCACGCCACACTTGCCCTCTTTTGTAGTCATACTGTGCTAAAACTCTATGAGCTGACAGCATCCTTCTAAGATCCCATCTATGCTTAGTATTCGCAGTCTTATACTCCTCTACAGGTATCTGTCCCTCAACCATATCTCTTCTAGACCCCCAACTTGTGATAAACCACTTCCTTCACATCCTCTACCTCTACCTCTACAAGCTCAAGTGCATCCTCCGGGCATGCTCTTACACAGGAACCACATGAAATACATTTAAAAGGCTCAATTCTGATACTAGACCGTCTCATACCACCTATAGGACAAAAACCCACGCAGGCCTGACAGCCTATACAAACCTTCCTATCAAGCCATACAACACCATTCTCACGGCGATATATAGCCCCCACTGGGCACATATCAATACAGAGACCACATTGGTCACAAACGTTCATCCTATAAGACCCATCATTCTCCTTTATGATACGGATAGCGGACTTATCCCCACCCTCTCGTGTTCTAAAATGAACCATCGAGCAGGCTCTTTCACATTCCAGACAACCCGTGCATTTTTCTCCATAAAACCTCAATATCCTAACAGTTTTAGGTTTAGCCATTTCCAGACCGCTGCCTCCCAAATGTTTTTTTGCCCCACAATAGGTTGGTTTACACACCTACAAACAGTAAGGTATTAACAATTACGATAGACCAACAAAGCATGGTAACAGTAGCAGTAACAGCATAATAAAACCTATCTCTTATCCTCAGAACATCAATGTCTCTAAGTAACGTAGTCAAAGGAAACACTATTATTCCTATGAATGCAGCCAGTAGACCACGTGAAAGAATTGTTGGGATAAAAGCAAGGAGATTACTTAGATAAAAACCAGCAGATGAAGTCAATGGTGTTAAAATCTGTGTCACGATGAAACCTCCAGTAAAACAACAGTATGCTGTAACAATCCCCATACTAATGTTTATTGTAGGTGTTCTAAACTCTCTGAGATCAAACGACATACTATGCCAGATTAGCTCAAAGATTATACCCTCAGCCATTATAGCGAGAGCAGAGCATATGGAACAAGCAACAAACGGGTTGAGTAGCCTGAGAGAACCTGCGATAAAACCCATTCCCAGTTGCATGCCACGTACTCTATAAAGTATTCTACTTATACTCATCAAACCTACTGCAAAAAAACCTGTCATGATAGCACCGGATGGCAGGCCAGCATTGTTCAGATATGATCCGATAATACTCTCTGCAAACCCCCAGATGGAGCCGAAAACAAGTATTCCCGCGATCAATCTCCTCCTATCCATAAACCCAATACCCCAACATGTTTTTTTATATTTTTTCGATTTTTACTACATCTCTAACTCTAAAAGCTTTTGGCAGATCAGAAAAAACAACTCGTCTATCAGGAGTTAACAAACCATTTTTCATGTTTTCCCATTTCACAGTCTTTTGATACCCATCTCCACCGATTATGATGTAATCATGACATTCAGGACAGGAGACACCTGTTTTAACTATTAGATCATCTAGCGCAATACCAGAGTAGTTTAATGATTCAAATATCCTAGGTTCAATCATTGAGAAAAGCTGATCAACGGTGTAGTCTCGACCATTGACATTGATATAGTTGGTTTCTTGCTGTGTTTGCATGGCATATACATATATGGTGGAGACAATTCCGATTAACAGAACAAGTATGGCAGAAACTGGTATTAGTTTTTCCTTCCTCAACGTCATGACGAGTGGCAGATAATTATATATTGTATTTAAAAATTATGACCACACTGCTGTGTTGCATAATTTAAGATAGTAAAGATGCATTCCTCTTTTGGGATGCACCAATGAAAAAGAAAAGATGGGGTAAAAAATACGTTGATAAAAGGGATTGGCACACGTATAATGAGAA
>Ga0164318_10000804_pt1 | contig 25784 bp, 24 predicted proteins | sample GuaBasSedimGuay9_FD_113734 | JGI IMG/M metagenome (GOLD analysis project Ga0164318, IMG submission 113734) | Subseafloor sediment microbial communities from Guaymas Basin, Gulf of California, Mexico - Guay9, Core 4571-4, 0-3 cm | ecosystem: Environmental > Aquatic > Marine > Hydrothermal vents...
GGAAAATGGATTGGATGCCTTAGAAATAATAAGAGCAGCAAATACACAGCCTTACTGTCATATCCATATGCCGGGTGCTGGAGTTGGAGGCCACTGTATACCCATTTATCCCTGGTTTATTATAAACTCTGCAAAGAAAACAAATATGGAGCTATTGGTAAAAGCCAGAGAAAGAAACAATTTTATGCCAAGACATATTGTAGAGTTGACAATTAAAGCACTTAATAAGATTGGAAAAGCATTAAAGGATAGCAATATTCTCATCCTTGGTTTAACTTTTCGTGGAGGAGTAAAAGAGTTTAGAAAAAGCCCTGCGTTAGATATTATTAAAGAATTAAAGGAATGGGGTGCAAAAATATTTGTCTATGATCCAATTTGTACTCCCAAAGATGCTGTTAAACTCGGCGTTATGTGGAAGGAGGATTATAAAGACATTGATGCTATAATTATAACAAATGATCATAAGGAATTTAAAGAACTGGATATTTCTCTGATTGATAAGCAGGTTAGGAATAAAATAATAATCGATGGTAGAAATATCCTTGACAGTAAAAGATTAGATAAAAAAGGATTTATTTATTATCGTGTGGGTTATATTCCAGAAAGATAATGTTATATTATTTTAATTAATAGTTATTCTCGGTGATTTTTTGGACTTAGTTGAGGAATTAAAGAAACTTATTTCGATAAAGACAGAAGTAAAAATAGAAGATAACGTTATTATTCGTGAAAATTATGACAAAATAGCTGATGAAATACTAAGAATTTCTGAAAAATTAGGACTTAAAGCCGAAATCATAGACCTTAAGGATGAATATGGCGAGATTCCTACATTAATTATATCTCTTGATTTAGATAAATCAACAATAGCATTCCCAAGCCATTATGATGTAGTACCAGCTGGAGAAAAATGGATAATTGACAATGGTATTTCTATGAATCCCTATAATCCAATAGTAAAAGATGAAAAAGTTTATGGTAGAGGCGCCGCCGACGATAAATCTGCGATTGTTTCTTCTCTTGCAGCTCTAGATGAACTTTCAAAACGTTCAGATCTTAAATACAATCCCGTAATAATAATTACGGGAGATGAAGAGGTAGGGGGAAATGGGATAAAGCTTCTATTAGATAAAGGCTATAGATGGGATAAAGTAGTTATTTTAGATGCTGATGCAGAATATTTATCAATAGGAGCAAGTGGAGTTGTCCATGGTTGGATAATAGTAAATGGAAAAGCTGGTCATGCAGGTTACCCACATAAATCTATAAACCCGATCGATGCACTTACAACGATTATGAGTGAATTTAACAATAAGTTTAAACCGTTTAGAGCTTCGAAAATTTCACGGTTGAATTCACCTCCTAATTCTATCATACCGAAGATATGGGGAAGATTTACTTTTACTATTATAAAAATAGGTCCTGATGATGTTGAAAAACATAATAGAATTCCATCCAAAGCAATTGCTGGTTTCGATATGAGACTGTTACCTGAAGAAGATATAAAAGCAGCAATCAATGAACTTTATAGTTATTTTTCAAAAATCATATCTGCATATGGTTTTGACGGATCAATAAAAATAACAAATTCACAAAAGGGATGGTATTCAAAAGATAAAACATTTATTAATGAAGCTCTTAATGCTGTACATAAAGCTTACATCTCTGTTGGAATAAAAAAACAACCATTTGTAGCTGCAGAACTCGGGGGAAATGATGGAAGTTTCTTTGATACAAAGGGTATACCAGTTGTTGCGTTTGGAGCGTTAAGAGAAGAATGTAACTTTCATGCACCCGGTGAATTTGTCTATATACGAGATCTAACACTATTAAAGAACTTTATAATTTCTCTAGTGACTTAATAATCTAAAGATTTTGAAACTTTTATATATCTCAATATATTATTCAAGTTATGGATCCTTCTTCGACTAAGATTATATTCGTGACTGGCGGAGTTTTAAGTGGTATAGGTAAGGGGGTTGTTTCTGCTTCCATAGCCAAACTATTACAATTAAGAGAATACAATGTTGATATGATTAAGATAGATCCATATTTAAATGTCGATCCAGGAACTCTTAATCCCATTGAACATGGAGAAGTATTCGTCTGTGAAGAAACTTGGACATTTACACCAGCCAAAGGATTTAATTTTAGAATTGCTGAAATTGATCAGGATTTCGGCACATATGAAAGATTCCTTGATAAAAATATGCATCCTCGGAACAACATTACTAGTGGACAAGTATATCTCAGTGTAATATTAAAGGAAAGATATGGAGAATTTTTAGGAAAAACTATTCAGGTCATCCCACATGTAACAAATGAGATAAAAAGAAGGATATATGAAGTTCTTAAGAAAAGCAACCCAGATATCTTAATTGTAGAGGTTGGAGGAACTGTTGGAGATATAGAAGCAATGCCTTATTTAGAAGCCATTAGACAGATCATCCTAGAGAAAAAATTTGATACTTTACTCATACATCTCACTCTTGTGCCATATTTTGAACCTATAGGACAATTAAAAACAAAACCAACACAACATAGTGTTAGAACACTCCAAAGTTTAGGTTTACAACCAGATATAATTATCGGAAGATCTAAAACATTTTTGACAGAAGAAGTTAAGAAAAAGATTAGTTTATATTGTAATGTCACAAAGGAAGCTGTTTTTTCTGATCCAGACATAGAGATAATATATGAACTACCATTACTTTTCGAGAAACAAAAATTAGGAGAAATACTTGTTGAGAAACTAAATTTAAAGAAGAAGGAACCTATAAAAAGCAAGTATATTGAATGGAAGAAAATAGTTCAGACATTTAAAAAAAGTAAAGATAAAATTATCATAGCCATGCCAGGCAAATACACTAACATATACGACAGTTATATTAGTATAAAAGAAGCTTTGAGGCATGCATCTGCTTTTAACAAATTATCACTCGAGCTTGTATATAGAGATTCTACACTCTATGAAAAAGATGAAAAAATTATGAGTAACGATATGAAGAAGGTTGATGGCATACTTTTAACACCTGGATTTGGTACACGTGGCGTAGAAGGAATGATCAAAGTTGCTACATATGCATTAGAGAATGATATTCCATTTCTTGGAATATGTTTTGGTGCACAACTTCTTTTTGTAGCTTTTATACGGAAATTCTTAGGATTAAAAGCAGCTAATTCAATTGAAGTCAATCCTGAAACTCCATATCCAGTAGTTGATCTTTTACCTGAGCAACGTGAACAAGAATTAAAGGGAGGAACTATGAGATTAGGTTCTCATCCAATCAAGGTGATAAAAAACACACTTCTTTATAATGCATATCAAAAAGATATAATATATGAGAGATTTAGGCATCGATATCATATTATGCCTAAATATGCAAGAGAAGCTATGGAACATGGCCTTGTTGTAAGTGCATATGATCTAAGTGGAAAAATAATTAATGCCATAGAGATAAAAAATAAAAAATGGATAGTAGGAGTACAATTTCATCCAGAATTTAAAAGCAGACCTGGTAAGCCTTCACCTATTTATAATGATTTCATTAGGGCAGCTTATTCTTATAGGAGAGAAAAAAATAATTAATAGAATATATTTTCTATTTAAAGATAGAGGTTGATGCCTATTGTGTATATATATAATACACTGTCTAGAAAAATAGAAGAATTTATTCCATTTTCTCCTGGAAGAGTACAAATGTATGTGTGTGGTCCTACAGTCTACGACTTTAGTCATCTAGGACATGCAAGAACATATGTGGCTTTTGACATAATAAAAAGATATTTAGTTCTAAGAGGATATGACGTTTTCCATGTTCAGAATATAACTGATATAGATGATAAAATAATAAACCGAGCAAAACAAGAAGGAAAAGATTGGAAAGAAATAGCTGACTTTTTTACTAAAGACTACTTAAACTCTTTAAAAAGATTAAATATCAATGTTGATCTTCATCCAAGAGTAACATATCATATAAAAGAGATAATTGAGTATGTTTCAAAGCTTATAGACAAAGGGTATGCATATATAGCTCCTAGCGGAAGCGTATATTTTGATGTAGATAAATATGACGATTATGGAGCTTTAAGTAATCGTAGAGATAAAGAACAGTGGAGTCAAGAAGAATTTGCTAAAGAGAAAAGGAACCCATATGATTTTGCTCTTTGGAAAGCAGCTAAACCTGGAGAACCATACTGGAACTCTCCTTGGGGTCCCGGACGTCCCGGATGGCATATTGAATGCAGTGTAATGTCATCAAAATATCTTGGCAATCAGATAGATATACATGGTGGAGGAACGGACCTTATTTTTCCCCATCATGAAAATGAAAGAGCTCAAAGTGAAGCATTATTAGGAGTAAAACCTTGGGTAAAATATTGGGTTCACACAGGTCTTTTAAGCATTGGGGGAGAAAAAATGAGCAAATCACTAGGAAATATAATGGCTTTAAAGGATCTATTTAAACAACACAAACCTGAAGTTATAAGACTTTGGCTTGCAAGTGCTCACTATAGAAAAATTTTAAACTTTACTGATCAGTCACTTGAACAAGCTAGGCAAAATTTTGAAAGATTAATAAACGCTACATCCTTGTTGAGAGATTTAATAAGTGAAGAAAAATATGATTTTAGCCTAAATGATAAAGATATAAAATATATAAATATTATAAAAGATCTTAGAGAAAAATTTTATCAAGCAATGGATAACGATTTCAATACCAGTGCAGCGTTCAGTCAGATATATCAGGTTGCTAATCTTCTCTTTAAAGAGATTCAATACAATGCATCGATTACTGTATTACTAAAAATATATGCCTTTCTAAGTGAGACAAATAGAGTTTTTGGCATCTTAGATAAGTATCTTATATTTCAATCGATTCAAAGGGAAATAGACACTGAAACATTAATTAACTTAGTAGTTGATATAAGGTCAAAATTGAGGAAGAGAAAGATATTTGACATTTCCGACTGGATAAGGGACCAGCTTCTGCAGCTCGGTATAAAATTATCAGACACAAAGGAAGAAACAAAATGGCAGATAATTTAAATTTACAAATCTAATCCTTTAAAGGATGCAGCAATAGCACCTAGAAGAACTATCTCATCTCCTAATGTCGTTATTTTTATTTCAGGCATTTTATTTATAACATATTTTGGTGTTTTATTTAAGACATAAGGGAGTATTATTTCACTATTATGTAACGCGACTGATCCTCCAACAGTTATAAGGGTTGGATCATATACATTTATCACATCAGCAAAACCTATAGCATTATAAAAATTGATTCTTTCTACTATCTTGATAGTAAGACTGTCATAAACCTTAGCAGCGTCATATACCATTTTAGCATCTATAGCATCTAGATTATATCCACTCATTTCTCCGAGCAGGCTTTTATAATATTGTTCTTTATAATGTTCTTCAATTAATAATCTTGCAAACCTAGGAATGCCAGACCCTGAACAATACGCCTCCCAATGTCCTTTGCTACCACATCCACACAAAAGTCTGCCTTCAGGATCTACAACTAGATGACCTATTTCATGTGCATTTCCATCTTTACCTAATAAGAGATGTCCATCAACATATACACCGCCTCCTATACCGGTACTAATCGTAACATATACTAAATTTTCAACATTTTTTCCTGAACCATAATATTTTTCACCAACGACCGCAGAAGTACAGTCGTTTAGAAGGGCGACCCTTATGTGAAATCTATCTTCTAATGGTTCAACTAATGGTACATTCTCAAATGGAAGATTTGCCGGTTTAATAATAATCCCTTTTCTTATATCTAGTGGTCCTATAGACCCTATACCTATACCACATATCTCCTCTAAATCCAATCCGGTCTCATGTAGTAATCTCTCAATCATACCTATTATCTGATTAGGTAAAGCTAAATTATCTCCACCTTTAACTGTTTTCTCAGATAACTTCTTTATGATAACACCGTCCCGTCTGGCTATTGCTACACGAAGATTAGTTGCGCCAATATCTACACCAATACCATATCTCATAATATCACCAAATACATTTTAACTTATAAGATATGTTATTTAATGATAAACATGAGTGAAAATAAAATTTTTACATTTGATTATAGTTTCCCTACAAGAATAATTTTTGGTAGAAATTCACTTGAAAAAACTGGAGAAGTTTCACATGAATTTGGTAAAAAAGCATTAATTGTAACTACGAAAGGAGGATCTATGAGACGCTATGGATATCTTGATAAACTTATCAGATCATTGGAAAAAAACAATATCAGATATTTTATATTTGATAAAGTTTCAACAAATCCTACTACTATTATCGCAAAAGAAGCTTCTGATATAGTAGTAAAAGAAGAATGTGATTTTGTTATAGGTCTTGGAGGAGGAAGCGCTATCGATGTCGCAAAGATAGCTGCAGCTTCTTCAGTAACTAATATACATCCACGGGAATATACTTTGGGAATAAGAGAAATAGATGATGCATTACCTATTGTAGCCATCCCAACAACACATGGTACAGGAACTGAAGTAAATAGATATGCTGTGCTAACTGATCCAGAAACAAATGCCAAGAGAGGTATAGTTTCTAAGAAGATTTATCCACGAATATCTATCCTTGACCCAATGCTTACATTAACTCTACCCACGAAATTAACAGCCGCAACGATCATTGATGCGTTAAGTCATGCAATTGAATCATATGTAAAAAACAACGCCACAAGACTTTCAATGCTATACTCTGAAGAAGCAATAATCAAAATATTCAGGTTTGGACCACATGTTATGCAGAACCCTGATAATATTAATTTAAGAGAAAACCTTCTTTGGGCCAGTATGTGCGCTGGGAAATCAATAGATATTAATGGCACAACCATGTGTCATGGACTTGAACATCCAATAAGCGCTTTATTTAACGTTCATCATGGTGAAGGATTGGCAACATTACTATTACCTTGGATAAAGTATACTTTACCAGCAATAAAGGAAAGATTAGGACGACTTGCTCTTCTTCTTGGAATAAGTGGATCCGACAATCAAGAATTATCTTATGCTTTCGTGAAATATCTAGCGGACTTATTAATCAGTATGAATCTAAATTTTAAACTGAGAGATTTTGGAATAAAAGAGAAACATATCGATTTACTAGTTGAAAATGCGATCAGTTTTATGAGATATAATTTAGATAGCAATCCTATTCCGGCTTCACGAATAGATATAAAGAAAATATATCTTAAAGCACTTTAACTATTACTATTTTTCATTTTTCTCATAATACTTTTTAGAAATCTTTTTGTTCTTTCATTTTTTGGATTGTATAATATCTCATTTGGTGGGCCCTCTTCTATGATTATGCCTTGATCCACTAAAATTATATGATCCGCTACATCTTCTGCAAAATCTAATTCATGTGTAACAACTAACATAGATTTTCCACGTCTTGCAATTTTTCTCAAAGTTTGTAAAACTTCTTCCCGCAGCTCAGGATCTAAAGCAGACGTGGGCTCATCTAGAAAAAGTATCACTGGCTCCATTGCAAGGGCTCTTGCGATAGAAACACGTTGTTGTTGCCCTCCACTGAGTTGCAGTGGATATCTATTTGCATATTCTTCCATTCCTACAATTTTTAAAACACTCATTGCTATTTCTTCAGCCTTTTTATTGGAATATTTTTTTACGACCCTCAATGGCAACGTTATATTTCTTAATACTGTCATATGTGGAAATAGATTATAACTTTGAAAAACAAATCCTGTCTTCATTCTAATTTTTCTTATATCAACGTTATGATTCATAACATTTGTCCCATCAATTATAATGGTTCCACCCCATGGCTCAATTAGTCTAACAAGACATTTTAATAATGTAGATTTGCCTGAACCACTTGGACCCATTATTACAACTTTTTCCCCTTTTTCTACACTAAAGCTTATATCCTTTATAACTTCTTGTCCCCTATAACCAGCTCTCAGGTTCTTTACAATAAGAACTTTTGACATTTAGCCTCCACCTCTCTCATATCCAGGTATTCTAAACTTTCTTTCAAGCAATCTTGTTGATTGACTAACTAGAAAACATATAACAAAATAAATTATCGCAACAGCAATATAGACCTCCAATGCCCTAAAAGTAGTTGCAACAAGGTATTCTCCACGTCTTGTAAGTTCGACAACACCAATAATAGAAGCTATCGAACTTTCTTTTATCAGTGTCACTAGTTCGTTAACCAATGCTGGAACAGCAACTCTAACAGCCTGAGGCAATATTATGTATCTATATATTTGTAAAGAGCTCATTCCCAATGATTCACCTGACAGAAACTGGCTTTCTGGAATAGATTTCAATGAAGAACGAAGTATCTCTGATTGATAAGCTGCACTATTTAGTCCAAATGCAAGTATGCTTGCAGTCATTGGATCAAACTTAATACCTAAAGATGGAAGTCCAAAATATATTAACAGAAGTTGGACTAATAATGGGGTACCTCTAAATACTTCAATATAACTTCTAACAATTGACGCAAATAATGTCCCTCCAAAAATTCTAGCTGGCATAAAAATAGCAGCTATAACAAAGCCAATTATAAATGATATAATACTAAGTTCAAGAGTTATCATTAATCCTTTAAGGATATCTGGAATCAGATCAATTATGAAAAATAAATCCAGCATCTATTGCACCTTACGAAAAAATGAAGAAATATATTTATTTTTATCCCTTTATAAGCCATTTTTCTACTTCTGTATGAAACAGATTCTCCATCTCACCCGATTCAAGCATATTATAAATAACCTTATTTACTACAAATTTAAGATCCTCTGCACCTTGGGGCATTCCTACAGCTCCTCCAGTTGCAGCATGCCCTGCATAAAACGCTAGTTGTAACTGAGGGTCTCTATTAGCTAGAACTTCACCAATGGTATCTCCTACTATTAATGCGTCTACATCTCCTCTTTTAAGAACCATAACCATATCTGGATATACTCTATCATAAGACTTTATCTCCGATTTTTCTCCTAGATTATTTTTAGCCCAATCCTCTTGGATCGTTCCTAACTGTACACCAATTTTCTTTCCGTAGAGATCTTCTACTGTTTTAATACCAGAATCTTTTAACACTAATACAGCGTAACCCTTAGATGAATAGTATGGTATAGAAAAATCTATTTGTTGCTCTCTTTCAGGTTTTGGAGTAATATCAGCTATTATAAGATCTACCTGTCCATTCTTTAAAGACTCGATTAACGCAGCAAACTTCATATCCTTTATCTCTAACTGCACACCTAAAGCCTGTGCTATTTTTTTAGCAATCTCAATATCAATCCCTGCAAAATTACCATTCTTATCAATATACTCAAACGGTGGCCAATCGGCCGATGTTCCAACAACTAGTTTACCTCTACTTTTGATTTTCTGTACATAATTTGGGTTTAATTTGTTTTCCAAATTCGCAATTTTAGTTTGCAACGCTTGTTTCTCCGGTAGTGAAATAGCATATCCTATTACTAAACCCACTAAAAGGCTTATTATTATTAAAACCACTACCTTTGTATCCATAATTTTATTCACCTGTTATCCTTAACATTGTAAATAATCTTAAATATAAAGTTTTTGAAACAAATAATATTAAATATTACATATATGTTACATTTGTAACATAATAATTACTTTATATCCCTTTGAATTTATTAGAAAATAATGAAAACACAAGCATTAACACTAATATCTTTATTGACATCACTAGCTGTTACCCTCAGACTACTTAAACACGCCATAGTAGGCTCCTTTCAATTTATAAACATACCATTATGCTTTGTTTTTTTCTCATCATATTATTTCGGTTTTAGAATAGCATCAATCATTGGAATATTAACATTTATCATAAGCGACCTCTTTTTAGGTATAGGAATTTGGAGCGTTACTAATTCTATAATAGTAGCAATATTATCACTATGTATAGTATGTATACGAAAAATTAAGAGCAAAACATATCTTTTTGTATCTTTCTATTTGCTTTCATTAGCATATGATATAACATCATCCCTAATTCTCTATATAATATTTGGTATTAATTTTTACACAGCACTAATCTTTTCAATAATAGGATTATTTATGCCAATACAAGGAGGATATGTTATAGGAATAGGTCCATTAACAGAAATCTCGACTTCATTGATAACAATATTCATGATATACGGTGTAGAGAAAAGGATAAAGATCAAAGAAATTTTTTTAAAGACTCCTTCACAGATAAATGAACCGAAATCTTCGTAATAGGTGATAAAACCGTATTCGTACTTACTACTTCTTCTATTCCAGCTTCATATAACCTGTCTAATGCACCTTTAACCAATAATGCATGAGTCCCATAAGCATAAACTTTCAACGCATTATTTTCTAATGCACTTCTTGCTGCTAGAGCCATAGTACCTCCAGTACTTATTATATCATCAACAATTAGGATATTATTTCCTTCAAACCTCAAATTTTTAGGCAAAATTCTTACCTCTCCTGTTATACGATCACGAAATTTCTCAAGATAATCATATTCGGTACCAAGACTTTCAGCAATTAATTTGGCTCGATGTAATGCCCCTTTATCGGGAGCTAAAACTTTAACATTTTTTATTTTTCTAAAATATTCAGCTACCTCTTTAACAGGAATAATATTATCATATGGAACGTTTAACCATTCTTTTAAAGAATCTTCTTTATGAACATCGACAGTTATTACAGCACTAACACCGTTCATCTCGATGCTTGAAAGAACAACCTTAACACTTATAGGTTCTCCTTCCAAAAATCTTTTGTCTTGACGAGCATACGCCAAATAAGGAATAACAACTATAATTTTCTTAATATTTAAACCATTTAAAGCCTCTAAAACAAGTAGTAATTCCATTAAATGTTCATTTTGAGGCTTATACAAAGATGAAACAACTACAGCATAGTCATCTTTAAATGGTGGAATTTTCACATAGAGCTCTCCATCGGGAAAAATTTTTTTCTCTATTCTCACTATCTTATCATCAAATTCTCGAGCAAGAAGTGCAGCCAACCCATTAGAAGAAGATGTGGCTACAAACAAACATATCACCGGTTAAGAAAATATATCCTGTCATATAATAAACTTATACTATTTTAGGATAAAGTTACTAATTACTGTTTGCCCAACGGAAATACATCCATCTCCTGGAGGTAACTCTTTATTAAATAATATTTTCATGTTTCTCACACCTTTTTTAATGCCTCTAATAATATAATCGTTTACAGCAGCACCTCCAGAAACAATAATATATTCAGTACCATATTCCTTAGCCATATCATAAGCTAAACTACCAAGCGTCTCCCCCAACCTGATCAAAACCGTATACGCTAAATCATGAACTGAAAAACTATTTTTTAACTCAATAATTTTCCTAATGACGTCCTTCGTAATGATAACTCCATTCTCAACATCAAATTTGACATGAGGAATAATTGAACCCCCTCTAGCTAAAGATTCAAGTTTCATCTCAAGTTCCCCTTCATACGTCCTAATAGGATATATACCCAATATGGTACCAATTAACTCAAGAAAACGACCAACACTTGATGCCTTAGGAAATTCTCTAAACTTCCTTATAAGTATTTCATAATTAAAAGAAGATGGCAACAGTTTTTTATCAATATCACCTATAAAACTAATTAATTTTTCCTCACCCTCATTCTCTAAAATAAAGCCCATTAATAATAACATAGGATACTTTGTTGAAAGATCACCAAAAGGTAAAGTAATATATTCTAAATGTCCAAGCCTACTAAACTCTTTAAATGAAGATAATAAAATCTCACCACCCCATACCGATCCATCAGTTCCCCAACCGACTCCATCAATCGCAATACCTATAGCATGTCTATCATCTAAGATAATACCGTTTTCAATAGCCGCAGCGACAATATGTGCATGATGATGCTGTACTTTTATATGGTTCACTCCATATTTTGAAGCTAATCTACTAGCCACCAGGGTTGTTGAATAAGCAGGGTTCAAGTCAGAAACAATAATAGATGAATTCCATTTAACTTTATACATAGACATTAGAAAATTAATCGAATCAAACAAGAAATCGATGTTTTCTAGGTTATCCATATCACCTATATACTGTGTAGGAATAATGTATCTATCAAAAGCTATACTTCCAACATTGGATAAATATGCTCCTAACGCTATGATAGATCTCTGAAATTTAAAAGGTACATGTATCCATTTTGGTACATATCCTCTAGATCTTCTTAGAAAAGAAACATTACCATTAGTTAAGCGTACAACACTGTCATCTATTCTATTAACTATCTTCCTATTATGCATGACAAAATAATCTACTATTCCCTTAAGTTTGGCTAATGCATCGTCGTTATCTTTTATAAGAGGCCTACCCGACTTATTACCACTTGTCATTATAAGAAATTTATCTCGTGTCTTGGAGAGAAGGATATAATGAATCCCAGTGTAGGGCAGCATAACTCCTATCAAATCAAGCCCGGGAGCAACATACTTAGACAGTATTGGAGAATTTTTCTTAGGAATTAATACTATTGGTTTCTCATATGATTCTAGAAGAGCCTTATGCCTATCTGTTAAGGTACCGAAACTTTTAATGTATTCGATATCTAAAGCCATTAAAGCAAAGGGTTTTTGCGGTCTTTCTTTTCTCTTCCTTAACTCTAAAACAATATTATCGTCTGTAGCTAATGCAGCAATATGGAATCCTCCTAAACCCTTTATACCAACTATAAATCCTTCATCTATAAGTCTAGCTGCTTCCTCCAAAGGATCCTTTACATCAATTTTTTGGCCCAGGTTATCTGTTAACCATATCCTTGGACCACACGTTGGACAACTTATACCTTGCGCATGAAATCTCCTAATATTATTTGGATCATTGTATTCAGCTTTACACTTTTCGCACAGGGGAAACTCTCGCATTGATGTATTCACACGGTCATATGGAATCCTGTACATTATAGAGAATCTGGGACCACACCATGCACAAGAATTAAAAGGATAATTATACCATCTCGATTTTTGATTTTTGATTTCGCTTAAACACTGATTACAAATACCTATATCTGGAGGTATCATTGAAAAACTTGATAACTCCTTTATACTTTTCCTTATAGCAAAGTTTGCATAGTTTTTTGGAATAACTTCTTTGATTTTTATATTATAGATTAAAGATGGCAATGGTTTTTCCCTATTTAAACTTTTAAGAAAATATCTAAGGTTTGCCTCTTCTCCCTCAATCCATACTTCGACTTCAGACCCTCCTCTATTTATAACATATCCTTTCAATCCATGTTTTGTTGCTATCCTATATATAAAGGGTCTAAAACCTACTCCTTGGACAATTCCAGTTATTGTTATTTTTAATGCCTTCTTCATCTTACAATGCCTAATTTCAGATTATTTAAATACTACGATATAACCATTCTCTAAAAATTTTAAGTTCTTCATCTGAATTTTCTTTTAAACATATTATATAATCGAAAGACAAATGTCTAGCCAGTTCAATAAGTTTTCGGTCACCATCAAGAGTATGATAGATTAATACATTTAATGTATTAGAATAATTCTTCTTCAGTATAAGATAATCTAAAGTTGTTGATTTGATTCTTTGGGAATCCACTTCTATCTTAGCTTCAACGAATACTATATTTCTACCATTTCTTATAATGGTAAAATCCGGTCTTAAGTAGTAGTCTATTGGAGTTTTTATGACTACGTTAGTGTTCCAGTATATTATAATACCTTCTTTATCTGAGAAAATCTTTTTGAGAAAATCAAAAATAAATTCTTCAAATGCTATTGCTCTAAATCTACCATATGATTGAGGAAAACCACCAAGGTTTTTCATTATTATAGACTCATTAGAATGAATCTTATCTAAAAAGACCAGAAAATCATAAAATGAAAGAGACTTTTTCCATTTAACATAAGCATCCTCAACATCATTTATGACCTCTTTTTCTCGTTTCTCCAGTTCCTTGTTCCTTATTCTCTTAATATAGTCAGCTACAAGTATTCTTCTCATCGTATCAAATTTAAGAAGTATTATAAGAGCTTATTATATTTTAATAATGTGGAGCCTCTATACAATATCATAATTGTGAGACTAGGAGAAATTACTATAAAGAGTAAAAAAGTTAGGAGAAAATTTGAAAAAAGATTAATTGAAAATATAAAAGATGCTCTTAATAGGAATAAAATAAGGTTCGAGAAAGTATATAGTGATTGGGGAAGAATATATATTGTTGGAGACCTGAATGCAGTAAATGTAGTTAAACGAGTATTTGGTGTAACATCAATATCTCCAGCATATTATACTAATTTTAAAAACTTCAAAGACTTAATTCAAGAAGGCGAGAATTTTTTTAAAGAAAAAGTTAAAAATAAAAAGTTCGCTGTCAGAGCGAATAGAGTAGGCGATCATGATTTTAGATCGCCTGACATAGAAGAAAAACTCGGAAGCAGATTACTAAGATACTCTAAAGGAGTTGACCTTAAAAATCCAGATGTTACCACATATGTAGAAGTTAGATATAACAAAGTTTATTTTTTCACTGAAATATTCCAAGCATATGGTGGTTTACCTATAGGTGTCGAAGGAAAAAGTGTAGCCTTAGTATCAGGAGGATACGACTCTATTGTTGCAGCTTGGTTTCTTCTTAAGAGAGGCAGCGAAGTAGACTTTATATTTTGTAATCTTGATGGCCAGCCATTTAGAATAGCAGTCTTGCATGTTTTAAAAACATTCATTGAAAAATGGTGTTATGGATATGATCCCACTATATATATTTTAAACTTTAAAGAACTAGTTAGAGAAATACAAGAAAAATGTGATCCTAGAATTTTTAACGTTATACTAAAAAGGTTAATGTATAAAGCAGCTGAAAAAATAGCGAAAAAAACTGATGGAAAAGCAATAATTACAGGTGAATCACTAGGTCAAGTTTCATCACAAACCCTGCAGAACCTTTATGTATCCTCTCAAGCCGTAAATATTCCTATATTCAGACCTCTGATAGGGTTTGATAAAAATGAAATTATAGAACTTTCAAAAAGAATTGGAACTTTTTCAGCTTCATCAAGAGTAAAAGAATACTGTGGAGCATTATCTTTTCATCCTAAAACCTTCATTACAACCAAAGAGATCATGGAAAATGAAAAAAGATTGGGAGAGCTAGAAAAATTATTAGATGCTATAATAGAGAAATCAGAGGTATTAAAATATGGACAAATAAGGATACAAGAAATATTTCTTGACATATCATACATTCCAGAAAATGCTACTGTTATAGACCTACGCCCACGTGAAAAATATGAAAAATGGCATATTCCCAATTCTATAAACATTCCATTCAACGAAATCGAGAATAAACTTGACAAACTTAAAAAAGACAAAATATATATTTTAGCCTGTGATGAAGGAGCACTTAGTCAAGAAATAGCTTATCTTTTAAGAAATAGAGGTATTGAGGCTTATAGTTTAAAAGGAGGTATTAGAAAATATAAAAAGAAAATTAGTTAATCTATTCCCAACCTTTCACTAAAGTATTCTTTAACCTTCTTCTTTAGGTTCTCCGGTATCTCTCGCTTAAATGGTAATTCCTCAGCATTAGCCACTTTTTCAATAAATTTCTGAACAATTATACCTAATAACTTGTACCCGGTTATACCCATATACCGTTCATTATCATAAATTGTATGCATATCGCTTCCAGCACCGCTTGACCTAAAGAAGTTTACAGCAGGAACTCCATACTTTGCAAATGATGTTCCGTCAGAACTCATAATATCTTCTCTCACATTCATTTTTATCCCATATTCTTTTGTAAGAGCTTCAACATAATTCTTTAAGTCTGCAAAACCCGTAATAATACTAGATGTTGTTCCTATACATGCTCCGTGAACATCAAGGTTAACCATCAATTTTATGTTTTCAATATCTTCCTTATGTTGCTCAAGATAAGCACGTGAACCCCGTAAACCCATTTCTTCTCCAGCAAATAAAATGAATAACAACGTTCTCTTTGTTTTCATCTTCGAAAAAACTCTTGCCAGTTCTAACACAAACGCCGTACCTCCAGCATTGTCAAATGACCCTGGAACACCATATACTGTATCATAGTGACCTCCTACAACAATTATTTCATCAGGATACTTATAACCTCTCTTTTCAGCTATAATATTATAACTTTTAGTATCTTTTATTTCCTGAACAAGTATAACTCTTACTTTATTGACACCTGAACGTACAATTCTAACTGCTTCATCAAATTTTATGTACAAGCTTGGAATAGTGCCAAATTTTCTCCACTCATAAGGGATCGCTACATGAGAAAGATCACGATAAGGATTTGACTCTGCTATCAATATAGCAGAAGGTTTTTTCTTCTTTGTTAAAAATTTCCATGTAGAAAAATTCGGCCTTGCCGACATCAAATAAATAAATCCTTCGTCAGAAGGCAATAATATTTTGTCAGCGTTTTCCACATAGACCAAAATATCTTCAATACCCTCATCAGGTGTAGAACCACTGAAACCTAATCCAAAACATGGGATTTCACCAAAATAAGGTTCAATTATTTCTATCTTTGATTTTAATATATTATACGTTTTTATGTCAAAATCCTCCAATATTGGATGATAACCGAATTCCTCAAATCTTCTTTTTATGTAGTCTCTAGCACTGATTTCTCCAGGAGAACCAGCAAATCTAGAATAAGACAATTCCTTTAAATAATTAAAAGCTTTAACTGGATTAAATGACATAAACTAAAAATATTTTAATATAATATATGCTTTATCTATTACCTTGGATAATATACACCCCTTTTCATATATTCAAGTTGTTCCTGCAACCTCTTTCTTAATCCTTGCTCAAGAGTATCCCTATATTTTTTCCTCAAAAGTAACAACAATACGGCAATTGCATGAGAACAAAATCCTCTCTTTTTAAACCCCTGACAATTACATTTTACACCTCTGTGATCAATCCATACAAAATATCTACCATGATCACCTATAACATAAAACATCAATGGACTTATCCTAATTATCCTCCCTTCACTTATAAGCTTCTCTGCCTTATCAAGAACTTTTAGAGACTCATTTGACATAGTTACTACTATATTATCTTATTCTAGAAAAAATATAAGATTTATCTTTATGCTCTCTATTAAACGATAATTAACGAAAAATATTTAAAAATTCTTAATTTTACAAACATAAAAATATAGGAGTTGGTATTGTGAAATTAATAAAGGAGTTGCAGACAATATCCGACGATTTATGCCTTAAAATGTCAATGGAAAAATGTAGCCATCTAAAAAATTTAACAGCCCAATTGATAAATATGGCAAAGAAAAAACTAATTAAATCAAATCATACTATAATGGAGTTAATCATAGCTGCCTTTTTAATAAAAAGAGACTTCGATATATATATAGAAAAATACCTTGACGAGGATCTTATATGTGATATATATGCTGAAAAAAATGGTATAAAACTCATCGTTGAGGTAGAAACAGGTTTTGTACCACCTTCAAACTCCCTTGATCCTATTTTATACAGGGCTGTTAGAGAAATCAGTAAAGTTGTAAGATATAGCAAATATTCTAACTATTTTGCTTTAGCAACTCCACCATATCATATTTTACAACTTCCAGAATTTTTGTTCTTTCCTCCTTCTCTCAGATCTATGGAACTAATAACTAAAACTAAAGAAATCCTAGATAAATATTATAAAAATCCACCCATTTCTTTAGAAGAGATTAAATCAGCTAAATTAGACTATGTATATTTGACAATCGTAGATGAGCAAAAAGTAATTGAATATACAGCAAAAGAATACTATTCTAAATATGTCTCTAGTATAAGGATAAATCTGGAGAAAGAGTTACGGGATACTGATTTATCTATATTATATTCCAACAATTTTGGAAACCTCTAAATTTTAAAGCTCTATATATATAATGGCGATGAAGTAACGAATCCGGAATGATCGATGATTATGGCCGTCGCAACTGAGCCTTTTTTAAATGAAATATAAATTAAATACAAAAGTTATAATATTATTGGGATTTGTATGGGAGAAATAGTTTTAGGGTTCTGGGACTTTGTTCTATTATTATTTGGGATAATTCTTTTTGTTTTATTGATATATATGATACTATATGAGTATAAAAATTGGCGTACAAAAAGATTAATAAAGGTTGCAAAGCCAGCAAACTTAAAAAATACTATTAAAACAAGTGATGACATTATTGAACAATTTTAATTTTGATCTCATTGTAATTCTCTACTATTCTACCTTCACCATATTTCGACATTATTAAAACTTCTTTAGCTCTCAATGTACCGCTAATATCATTTTTTCCTTCATTTAGTAACTCTACATATTTTACTGGTGAATAAATTATAATACTTTGTAACGGAGCATTTAGAGGGATTCTGAGATCGTGTTTTTCACGACGTAACTCTGCTATAACTGAAACAATAACGTTTCCTCTCTCTATATCCTCTTCATTAAAACTTTCAGGCTTCGGCCATTCTCTGATAGTAATACTGTCTATTCTTTCATACTTCTTATATATTTTCTTAAATATTTCCTCACTAATATGTGGAACAAAGACACTTAGCAAAGTTATTACATTAAGTAAAACTTTGTAAAGAGTATATAGAGCATATTCTTTATCTTTTGCATTATTATTCCCTGAAACTCTATACTTTATAGCTTCTAGATAATGATCACACAGCTTATGCCATGTAAAATCAATAATTTTATTGGCAGCATTCATAAAATCAAAATTTTCGAGATCTCTAGTAACTTCATCAACTAATCTTTGAGACAATGAATATATCCATTTATCTAATATCTTTAAATCTTTATAATTTACTTCACGGGGAATATAGTCTTTGATAACCATATAAATGAATCTTGAAGCATTCCAAAGCTTTGTAAGAAATCTTTTTGAATAATCAAGACCTTCCCATGAAAACCTTACGTCTGAGCCTGTTGCTGCGGCTGTAGCAACCCATAATCTGAATACATCAGCCCCATACTTTTCGAGTACTTCTAGTAAACTAATATAATTCCCGTAGCTTTTATGCATCATTCTACCATCAGTTCCTCTGACCATCCCGTTAATTAGTGCAGTCTTAAATTGTGTCTTACCGAATAAGGCTATTCCTCTGACTATAAGATAATAATCCCATGTTCTAATAATATCATATCCGTTAGGCTGTAAATCAGCCGGGAATAATCTTTCATCCATTTTGTCCGGCCAACCAGCATGTACAGCTGCCGTTATACTAGAATCCATCCAGGTATCTAATACGTCTGTCTCACCTACAAGATTACGAGATCCGCATTTAGGACACTTTTCTATTTTAGGCCTATCCTTCCTAGGATCAATAGGCAACCAATCAGGCTCTGCAACTATTACATTACCACAATCCTTACAATAATAAACTGGTATAGGTGTAGCAAACAATCTTTGTCTAGAAATAACCCAATCCCAATCCAAACTATTTACCCAATCTTCGAGTCTTTTCCTTGAATAGGAAGGAATCCATTTAATCTTTTTAGCTTCTTCTAACACCTTATTAGCTAATTTAATCGTTTTAAGAAACCATTGCTTTCTTGGAATAATTTCAATAGGAGTATGACATCTCCAGCATGTACCTACACTACTCCTAACCGACTCTACCTTAACAAGATATCCTTTCTCTTTTAAAATACTAACTATTTTCTTTCTAGCCTGAGCTGCGGAAAGACCTATAAGTTCTTTACCTGCCTTTGAAGTCATTAATCCTTTCTCGTTGATTATTATTCTTAAAGGAAGTTTATATTTAGCCCTCCACTTAACATCTGTCTTATCACCAAATGTACAAATCATCACAGCCCCTGTACCAAACTCTGGATCAACATCATTATCTGCAATTATGGGAACCTTGTAATTATATAACGGTACTATAGCCTTCTTACCAACAATATTTTTATATCTTTCATCTTCAGGATTAACAGCTACACCAACACATGCTGCTAACAATTCTGGTCTTGTCGAAGCTATCGTTATCCAAGAACCATCTTCAACACCAAATTTAAAATAGTAGAGAGGCCTATTAACTTCTACATATTCAACTTCAGCTTCAGCAATAGCTGTTTCACATCTAGGACACCAGTTGACCGGATGCTCTCCTCTATAAATTAATCCCTTTCTATACAATTCTATGAAACTTAGCTGAGTCTTTCTCCAATATTCGGGATCCATAGTTCTATACTCAGTAGACCAATCTATACTACATCCCAAAGCCTTTAATGCAATACGCATCGGCTCTATCCACTTCAATGTATATTCACGACATAGCCTTAAAAAATCCTCTGGATCAAATTCGCTTTTCTTTTTTCCAGTTTGTTTTTCTACACGAACTTCGGTAGGTAAACCGTGACAATCCCAACCCTGTGGAAATAAAACATTAAAACCCCTCATTCTCTTATATCTAGCAACAAAATCTATATATGTAAAATTTAATGCATTACCAACATGTAATTCTCCACTAGGATAGGGTGGAGGTGTATCTATAGTATAGGTAGGCTTCTGTTTATCTTTCCTATCAAAATAATAAAGATGTTTATTTTCCCATGTCTTCTGCCATTTACTTTCGATCTCCTTAAAATTATACCTTTTTGGAAACTCTGACAAAGACATTTTCAATCAACTCATAAACATATATACTACTTCTTCTTTAACATATTAATACTAATTTATAGAGATTACTAATCATATGAAGGGAGAATTGACGAAATACAAAAGGAAATGCAAAATAAATTATGATAAAATTCATTTTTTATCCAAAATATTTAAGAAAAAAGAAATTATGGAACTTATCAATAAAGCTGAAGAAAATGATATACAGTATAAAGTTGTTAACAATATAAACATTATATTATTTGATGAAATAAAAAGTGGTTTTATCATAGTTTCAGCTGCTTTAGTAAGTTATATGCTATCAACAAAAGGAGAAAAACATTGGAAAATACTTGAAGAATATGTAGGGATTTATCGAAGCAAAGATGTAAGAGAAATAATAACTCTTTTTGTGAAAAATAGTCCTTCACTTAGATTATATAGGAATAATAGAATAAAGAGGATGGAAAGGATAATAAATAATTTTTATCCTCTTTACCTTAAGAAATATAATATCTATAAAAACAACTTTCAAGAACTGAGAAAAGATCTTTCATCCATATTGAAAACCTCTAAAGATTCAAAAACTATAGTTTTTTCATTGAAAATGTTCTATTATCATCTTAAAGTACTAGGAGAAAAAACTGAAATACCCAGAGATATTCCAATTCCTGTCGATTATAGGATTACATTAATCTCTTTATTAAATAATCTTATAATTCTTGATGATGCTTTTCCATCCATTCGTGATAAAGCATTAATTGCTAGAAAATATTGTAGCGAAGAGATTAGAGAGGCTTGGCAAAAAATAGCTAATATCACCAGTATATCTCCCCTAAAACTTGATACACTTCTATGGGTGCTTGGAAGATGTATAGATCCAAAAGTAGAGAGAAAAAAGGAATGTATCGAAAGAATCATCGCAACAAAGTTAAGCATGAATCAAATAAAAGCCTTGGAAAAGATACTAGGAATAAAAATGATAAAATAGTAGTTAAAGATCATAGTCTGAGGGCATAAAATATATTTTAATTAATCCACTTTGCCAATCTCTTATCACGATTCTTGCTGCCTCCTCGATATTTAACTTCCCTCCCTTCAGAAGTAAACCTCTTCTTCTAGCTAACTTTTCTAATAAAGCGTAGGGATCGTCAGTTTCTTCATCTAGATTATATCTTTTTATCAATTCTATCGAATTTCTCTTTAGCAGTCTTTCTATAAGTGCAACAGCTGGAGGAATAGGGTCTTCTAATGCTTCCGGTCTTAGCACGCTTTTTAAAACAAGTTCTTCTCTATTGCCTTTAGGAATTACTCCTGGAGTATCTATAACTTTAAGCCACTTTGACACTCTAAGAATAGTATATGACTTTGTATATCCTGGAATAGGTGATGTGCCTACACTATGGGATCCTTTAAGTATATTAATTATAGTAGATTTTCCAACATTTGGTAACCCTACAACAGCCACCGTAACAACATCCTTATCTGAGAATTTACGAATAGCTTTCCATATCAGACTTGTCCCCAGTCTCTTCTTAGCACTTAGATAAATTGTATAATAATCTTTACTTAGTATCTTCTTCCACTGTTCCAATACGTCTCTTGGAACTAAGTCTGCTTTATTCATAATGATAATAAGTTTTTTATTCATCTTCCTAACTAATTTTTCGAGTCTTTTATCTCTAGTATTTAATGGATCACGAGCATCAACTACTTCTAAAACTATATCTGCTTTATTAATAATATTGATAAGAATTCTCCATTCTTTCCTCATAAAAATCTTTTAAAAATAAATAAAAATTATAACATTTTAATTTTTTCTAACGGTCTTATATTTAAAACTTCTTTGTTAACCAATGATAAAGGCATCTTACCCTGAAATATATAAAGCAGATTTTTAGCTGACATCTCAGCCATTTTAGTTCTAGCTTCTATAGTAGCACTACCGATGTGTGGCGCTAAAACAACATTTTCTAATTTAGTTATAGGATGTTTAGGAGGTAGTGGCTCCTGTTCAAAAACGTCAAGTGCAGCTCCTGCAATCCAACCTTCTTTTAATGCTTTAATTAATGCTTCAGTATCAACAACCGCGCCTCTTGCAGTATTTATTAAATACGCTGTCTTTTTCATCATTTTTAGCTGCTTTTCCCCAATCATATGATAAGTATCTTTAGTCAATGCTGTATGGAGACTCACAAAATCAGATTCTTTAAGAAGTGTTTCAAGATCAACATATTTAATACCTAGTTCTTTTTCAAGATTCTCCTTTCTATGCCTACTATAGTATATAACCTTCATACCAAATCCTTTAACTTTTCTAGCTACAGCCGTACCTATACCGCCAAGACCAATTATTCCAAGTGTTTTACCTTTAAGTTCAGGACCAGTCATAAATAATGGACTCCAAGGTTTATTCCACTCACCTTTTCTTATCAATTGATCCGCTTCAACTATCCTTCTTGCGATAGCTAGTAACAAACCAATTGTTAATTCAGCTACCGCATCAGTTAAAACACCGGGAGTATTAGTCACATATATACCTCTTTTCGTAGCAACCTCAATATCGATATGATCATATCCAACACTCATAGTACTAATAACTTTTAGATTAGGAGCTACATCCATGACCTTTTCATCTATCTTGTCAGTCAATAAACAAAGTATAGCGTCTTTATCCTTGACTTTTTCTAAGATCTCTTCTCTAGATGGAGGATAATCCATCGAATCATGTATTTCTACATCGAAATTCTCTTTTACTATAGAAAGTCCAGGATCAGGAATAATTCTAGTAACATATACTTTTGGTTTAGCCATATAACTCACCTCTAAATCATTTAAAATATATCCTACGGCATAAAAAAATATAGTCTTAACAAACAATGTAAGATAAACTATAAAACCCGATGCTTAAAATATTAAGCACAATAATTACATGGTGTCTGGCAATGCATAAAAGTTTATTGTTAAGCACAGTCAGCTTATTTGCTGCACTTTTCTTTATAGTAACTGAATTTACACCGGGAATACCTTTATATGGTCTTTCAGCGAAATCGAAAATACAAGTTAGCATAGTATTAATACCTATTTATGGTTTGGTTCTCGGTCCATACTTAGGAGCATTATCTACTTTTCTAGGTGTAGTTTTAGCAACACTATACCCGAAACCAGCATCAAGTGTATTCTCATATATGAATATTTTTAGCCCAACAATAGGCACATTAATTGTAGGGATTGTCTCGGATTCGTTCTTAGCTAAGAAAACAATAACCGTTATAAAAACAACAATTATATTCTTTATAGGAATGGTATCTTTATGGCTTATTCTTCCAGTAGGTAGAATGGCTTTTCCTTTCATTTTATTTCATATATTCTCTTTTATTCTTATAATCCTATATTTTCTATTTTATGAAAAATATGACTGTCTCAAAAATACAGTTTTTAAGGCAACGATTTTGAGTTTATCCGGAATAATTACTGATCACTTTATCGGTAGTTTTAACGGGTTGCTTTTCTTTTCTTATATTGTAGGTATGAAGACAAAAACTTTAGCAAGAATCTATATCTCTGCCATACCATTCATTGTAATCGAAAGAACTATAATGATAATGTTAGCAACAATATTTACAGCCTCTGTAATAAAACTAATTCCAAAATCTCTATATATTCGAAACAAGTAAAATGGTCCCCCGGCCGGGAATCTCACCCCAATAAAGGGGTTTTGAACCCGGGACCTGCCGGTTACCGCCGGCTGGCACGGCTTCATTTTTACCCGCTCGGGAATATCTAGGCCGTGTGGTTCCCCTACAGCCGGCCGCTCTCTAATCAACCAGGCTTTAAGCCTGGCTTGCGACTGAGCTACCGGGGGACATTAATATTTTGTTTACACTGTTTTTTAAGGTTTTTGCCAACGACTATCGTGTAATGGTTACACTTTCGAAGACTTCTAGCAGCTTCTTTTTCGAAGGTGTCCCAAAATACTTTCTTATAGGCTCAACTAACCTATTTATCTCACGTGCAACATTTATTTTAAGATCCTGTGGATGTATAAGACCATTAATATAATCATTTTCAACCTCACTATAACTATGATATTCCTTTGTACCTCCATATTTTGGATCTCTCTCTAAGACAAATGTATCATTATATCTAAATATTATATATTTTACAATTTCCATAACTGGATTTTCTTCAGCTATCCTAGGTGGACAGTAAGCTTTTAACAATTTATGTCTAATCTCTTCTTCAGTGTCATGTATAAATATAGCGGTCCATGGTTTACTCTTACTCATCTTTGCAGCCAAAATCCTTTCCCGCTTATCCTTAATTCCTTTAGGTGGTGGAGCAAGACCCGGAAGTAAATGATGATGTAATGGAATAGGCTTATGCCAGCCAAGCTTAGGAAAAACTTCACGGCATAATACATGTATCTTTCTCTGATCAGTTCCTCCATGAGGAATATCACTTCCAAGATATCTAACATCTACAGCTTGCATAGGAGGATATATTAGCTGAGCAAATGACAGGGTCTCCCTCATACTTCTTCCCATTATTGTTATAGTCCTTAAAACTCTGTTGAGAGTAATATGAGAAGAAAGACGAACCAAATCCCTCCAATATTCATCATTTCCTTCATAAAGTTTGCTTCCCAATATGATTTTGGCTTTGGGGCAAAAAAACTTAAAAGCTTCGCGATAATATTCACTGGCTTTAATTATACTTTCCCAATCTCCACCCAATTTTTTATTCAAAAAAGAATGCCAATCTGCCAAAAAAACTTTAACGTTTACTCCTGCTTCTGCGAGATCATTTATCTTCATACCACTCATAAATAATGTTCCAAGATGAAGATAGCCAGATATTTCAAAACCTATATAGTGCTCAGGATGCTCGTTAGTTTCAAATAATTCCTTTAACTCTTCTTCACCTATAACTTCTTCTGTTGGGGGTCTTTTGACAAGTTCTATTTTTCTTTCTGTGTCCATAAAATCCACTTCAGCATTAAACTTTATTACTTAAATTTCTTTCATCTATATATATAGTTTAAATTA
>Ga0164318_10000806_pt1 | contig 25778 bp, 26 predicted proteins | sample GuaBasSedimGuay9_FD_113734 | JGI IMG/M metagenome (GOLD analysis project Ga0164318, IMG submission 113734) | Subseafloor sediment microbial communities from Guaymas Basin, Gulf of California, Mexico - Guay9, Core 4571-4, 0-3 cm | ecosystem: Environmental > Aquatic > Marine > Hydrothermal vents...
GATAGTGGGGTGCAAAGCGGGAAACCCCGATTTAGTAATACCCAAATTTGGGGTTAATGAAATTCCCAAATTTGTTGGTATTACTTAATCGTAGAAAATTAATGAATTTTCCGGGTTAAATCATAAAAAAGAGTTGAGATTTTATGGCATTTTTTATGTTGCTTAAGTCCATAAACATAAAAGTTTAAATAATTTTAGAATACAAAAATTAAACTCATGAAAGTTATTAAATCAATTATAGTAGTTCTAATATTTTTTTTGATAATTTCTTGTAACAGTAATTCACAATACTTTTCTAATGCAGGTTTTATTCATGGAACAATTTATCATATTACTTATGAAAGCAATAATGGCGTTGATTTAAAAAATGAAATAGAAAAGTGTATGCATAATTTCGATACATCCTTGTCAACATACGACCCAAATTCAATAATTTCTAGAGTCAACAATAATGATACTAATGTTGTTTTGGATTATCATTTTAAAACAGTTTTTAAAAAGGCTTATGAAGTATCTGAAAAGACACAAGGAGCTTTTGATATTACAGTTGCACCTCTTGTTAATGCATGGGGATTTGGATTCGAAAAAATCAAGAATGTAGACAGTGCGTTTATCGACAGTATTTTACAATATGTAGGTTATCAAAAAGTTGAATTGAATAATAACAAAATAATTAAACAGAACCCAAACATTATGCTTGATGCAAACGCTATTGCAAAAGGGTATTCAGTTGATGTTGTTTGTGATTTTTTAAATGAAAAAGGTGTTGAAAACTATCTAGTTGAGATTGGAGGAGAGATAAGAGCTAAAGGAGTTAATAAAAATAATCAATTCTGGAAAATTGGTATTGATAAACCAATTGAGGATACCACTCTTTCGTCTAGAGAAATTGAAGATGTTGTTTATCTAAAAAATCAAGCAGTTGCAACTTCAGGTAACTACCGACAATTTTATATTAAAGATGGAGTTAAATATTCTCACACTATTAATCCAAAAACTGGTTTCCCTGTAACACATTCTCTTTTAAGTGCTTCGGTTTTTTGCGACGATTGTATGACTGCCGATGCCTATGCTACAGCTTTTATGGTTCTCGGACTTGAAAAAAGTATTGCTATTGTTAAAAGTACACCAAAGCTCGAAGCATATTTTATCTATTCAAATAAAAAAGGAGAGTTTGAAAATTATTACACCCATAATATTAAAAAGATGATTATTGGTTTAAATAATTAATTTGTTGGTAATTCTTAAGCGTAGAAAAATTGTGATTTTTTCTGGTTAATTATTCTCACATAAATTACAAGCTTCCCGGTTTGCAATTTTGTCTTGAGTATTAGCGCAAAAAATTCCACGCTTTTTCAATTCTTTATTCTTGCTTATTGAAGAGTTGGGGAATTTTGCATTTTTTTTTAATAATAATTTTATTGAAAGAGCCATAAATGCAATCCCAACAAAAATAAGTGATATGAAGAAAATTTTAAAAAACATTTATAAAAGAAAGAATTTAAAAAAACAAATTTATTAATTATTTAGCAATTAATTTGCAAAGACTGATTTAATTAAGAAAAATATTATATAAAAAAAGTATTATCTCAAATGTTTTTCTATTTTTGTTTGATATATATTTATCAGTAAAATTTATTATTATGAAAAGATATTTAATCGTTTTAGTTAGTTTGTTTTTCTTTGGTTTTGCTAATGCACAAAACTCAAATTTGGTTTTTTTTACTGAAAATGGTGAGGCGTTTACAATTTTTTTAAATGGAATAAACCAAAACTCTGTGCCACAAACAAATGTTAAGATTACAGACCTAAATGCCGTAAATTATCATATAAAAATTGTTTTTAATGATAAAAGTCTTGGAGAAATTGATAAAAACATATTTTTCAATAAAGGAAAAGAAACAACCTATGCTATAAAACAAAACAAAAAGGGTATTTATACTCTTCGATTTAGAGGTGAAGTGCCAATAGAACAAGCTCCTCAGACATCAAACAATCAAAATGTTGTAAAATATACAACAACATCTGCTCCAAATAGCACTACTGTTACTTATACAGAAACAACAACATCAACTTCAAATGATGACAGCGATAATAAAAGCTCGGTTAATATAAATATTTCAGGCGGTGATTCAGGTGTTAATTTTAATTTAAAGGTTACAGACCCTGATGCAACAACAAACCAAGATTTATCTAAAACGACAACAACATATTCAACAACGACAACAACAACTTCTTCAAGTTCAAGTAATATTAGCATGAACCAAGGCTCTACCCAAAAAGGATATGTTTCTAATTATAACGGGAAAACCGGATGTAATGTTCCAATGACACAGGCAGATTTTTTGAGTGCAAAACAAACAATTGCTTCAAAAGATTTTGAGGATAGTAAATTAACCATTGCAAAACAAATTACTACTTCAAACTGTTTGCTTGCCTCTCAAGTTAAGGAGATAATGAAGGTTTTTGAATATGAAGATTCTAAACTTGAATATGCTAAATTTGCTTACAGGCACACTTACGATATTGGAAATTATTTTAAAGTTAACGATGCTTTTGAATACGAATCTTCAATAGATGAATTAGACGAATATATTAATTCGCAAAGATAAATTGTGTCTTTTTTGATAAAGCGATAACAAAAAAATAATAGTATATGAAAGTCGAAAAAAAGAAATATCCCGAAGGACATTTTGTGGGAATGTATATTGCATTAGGAGTGGCTGTTTTTACAGCCTTAGGGCTTTATTTTGGCAGTACATTTGAAAAGTCAAATTATATTACAATAGGCCCTGTAATTGGTGTTTTGTTTGGTGTGATAGTTGGGCGCTCTATTGAATCAAAATATAAACAGGAAGGGAGAATTAGATGCTTGACAGATAAAGAGAAAAATCGAAAAAAGATATTGGTTTTAATAGGAGTTTTATTATTATTCCTTGGATTTATTCTGTTCTTTTCTTTTTTAGGTTAATTATTTATGTATATTTTTTTATCTTAATATTGAAAAAAAATTATTATATGTAAATAAATACCCTTATTTTTGTATAATTAAAAATATAAATTATAATAATGAAAAAAGGAACAGTAAAATTTTTTAATGAAGCTAAAGGTTTTGGTTTTGTTATTGAAGAAGAAACAAAAAGTGAATATTTCGTTCATGTGTCAGGTTTAATTGACAAAATTCAAGAAGGTGACGAAGTAGAATTTGAATTAACAGAAGGTAAAAAAGGATTAAATGCAGTTAATGTAAAATTAGTTTAAAATTTATTTGTTAATTTTTTAGAGTATAAAAGCCTGTCAATAATATCTTGACAGGCTTTTTAATTATTAATAAATAATTGTATTTTTGTTTCTTCTATTTCTGTTTTTTTGTATTAATTTTAACCCGCTTTATTCATGCAAAAACGAAGTGAATTGCATGAATTAGCGATGGATAGCGGAAAGTAAAGCGATAAACCCCGCATTAGAAGTACCCAAATTTGGGGTTTTAAAAACACCAAATTTGTTGGTAATTCTTAAGCGTAGAAAAATTATGAATTTTTCGGGTTAATATAAAATATTTGGTATAATAAAGCCACAGAAAATTATAACAATCACAAAAAAAAGACAAATGTTACAATTTTTAAAAAAATCATATCCTTTTAACGATGATTTAAGACATAATGCTAAGATAATATTTTTTATTAGTTTAGGAGTTTTAGCCTTTCTGTTGATTTTTCAGCCTATTGAGATTAGTTCTTTCTCAAAAAAAGAAATTTTCTATTTAGTAACAGGGCTTGCTGTATCTACATTTTTGGTTCTTAGTTTTAACTTAATTATTTTACCGAGTTTATTTCCTAAAATTTTTCGTAATAACGGTTGGAACATAAAAAAAGAAATTATCTGGAACCTATGGATACTTTTAGCAATTTCAAGTAGTGACTTTATGTTTTATTCAAAATTATTCGGAGTATTTGATATTAACTTTAACGATATTGTAAAAATTATTTTGCTTGGGGTACTTCCTGTTGCTGTTCTTATTATTATAAACCAAGAAAGATTATTAAAAGCTCATCTGAAATCGGCACAGCAACTAAATAAAAAATTAATTGAAAGTAAACAACAAAAAGAAAAATTTATTAATTTCGAATCCGACTATAAAAAAGATAAACTTATTATTAAGTTGAATTCTTTAATACTTATTAAATCTGCAGATAATTACATTGAAGTTTATTACGAAAGTAACGGTCTTGTAAAAAAACAAATGATTAGAACGACCCTTCAAAAGGCGCAGGAATTAATTCATGAATATGATTTTATTGTCAGATGCCATAGAACTTTTATTGTAAATATTAATCGGATTGATGAAATACAAGGCAATTCGCAAGGATACAAATTGTTTTTCAAGAATATTGATTTTCCTGCGATAGTATCTCAAAAATATATTAATGAATTTTCTAAATTGATATAATCTAATTTTTTTCGCCCCTAAAATTATTTTTTCGCATATAAATAGATAACAATCATCCCTAATTAGTTTCAGACATCCCTGTTTTTTTATTTGATAATTTTAAATATGTAGTTTTGCTTTTATTATTAATTAAAAAATTGAATTTTTATGAAAGCATTAAAAATAGGGAACTTAAATGTTCCTCTACCAGTTATTCAAGGAGGTATGGGTGTATGTGTGTCATTATCTGGATTAGCATCTGCAGTAGCTAACGAAGGTGGAATTGGAATCATCTCGGCTGTAGGTATTGGAATGAAAGAACCTGATTATAAAAAACATTTTAGAGAATCAAATAAAATAGCCTTAAGAAAAGAAATCCGAAAAGCTCGTTTAAAATCTAAAGGAATAATCGGGGTTAACATAATGATGGCTGTTACGGATTATGAAGATTTATTAAAAGTTGCATTTGAAGAAAAAATAGATGTTGTAATTGTTGGAGCCGGATTGCCTCTTAAGAAACCTGATTACCTTTTAGAAAATACTGAAACAAAATTTATTCCAAAAGTATCATCTGCAAGAGCAGCAAAATTAATTTTTCGTCGTTGGGCGGAACAATATAATCGCGTGCCTGATGCTGTTATAATTGAAGGTCCTTTGGCAGGTGGTCATTTGGGTTTTAAGAAAGAAGATGCAATTGATTCGAAAATTTCATTATCTTCAATAGTTAAAGAGACAGTGAATGAGATGAAATTTTTTGAACAAAAATATGGAATAGAAATTCCTGTTATTGCCGGAGGGGGTATTTACACAGGAAAAGATATGTTTGATATTATGAGTGCAGGTGCACAAGGAGTGATTATGGGCACACGATTTGTTACAACCAACGAGTGCGATGTCTCTGAAAAATTTAAACAAAATTATATATCTTGTTCTAAAGAAGATGTTACTTTAATCAGTAGCCCTGTTGGCTTGCCGGGTAGAGTGCTTACAAATGATTTTGTTAAGCAAATTAAACAAGGAAAACAGAAACCGATTAATTGCTCTTGGAAATGTTTGAAAACATGCGATTATAAAAAGTCTCAATTTTGTATTGCAGAAGCTTTGTTTAATGCTGCTCAGGGTGATTTTACAAATGGTTTTTCTTTTGCAGGAACGAAAGCTTATTTAGCCGAAAAAATTATTTCTGTGAAAGAGACAATCAACCAAATAAAACAGGAATATTATCAGAAACAATTACAATTAGAAACTGTTGAAATATAGAGGTTTAATCCGCTTTATTCATGCAAAAACTAAGTGAATTGCATGAATTAGCGATGGATAGTGGGAAGTAAAACGGGAACCGAGCCGCCAGCTGGCGGTGAGCTCACGCAAGTAAACCCCGCATTAGAAGTACCTAAATTTGGGCTTATAACAAACACCAAATTTGTTGGTAATTCTTAAGCGTAGAAAAATTATGAATTTTCTGGGTTAATTCTTATTAAATGAAAAGAGCCTTTCAATTTTTGACGGACTTTGTTTTTGAAAATGCTGAAAATTTTAGATTTTATTTGTTAGGGATTTTTTTTATTCAACTTTTTTCCCTGCAAATTTAATTATTAAATAAATAACAATTATTCCTAAAGGGAATAATACTAATGAAGGAATACCATAAGCAGATGGTAATGTTCCAAAAACAATTGATACTGCTCCAACAGTTAAGGCATAGGGGAGTTGAGTGCGAACATGTTCAATATGATTACACGAGCTTGCAAGCGAACTAAGTATTGTTGTGTCAGAAATTGGAGAGCAATGGTCTCCTAAAACTGATCCTGCTAATATTGACGATACTACATTATAAAAAATTGCTATTGATGCATTATAATCAAAATCGAAATTTTTGCATATTAACCACGATGCAGGTAGTATTAACGGATACAAAATGGCCATTGTTCCCCACGATGAGCCGGTTGAAAAAGCTATTAAAGCAGAAAGAATAAATGTTATGGTTGGTAACAAATAAGGCGATATTTTTATATAAACTAAGCTTTGTGTTATAAAATCGGCAGTGTGTAAATCTTTTGTAATTTGAGCCAACGACCATGCTAATATTAAGATTAATATTGCATTGAACATTGTTTTAAAACCTGTAATTAAACTCTCAATACATTCGCTCAGATTTAGTATTCTTTGTCCCATCGATAATGCAATTGCAACAATAACTCCAGATAGTGAAGCCCAAAGCAGAGCCAAGTATGAGTTGGAATGCCCGATAAATGTTGATAATTTTGATGAGAATTTTATTGAATCATTGTTCCAAATATTACTATCCCAACCTGTGTATAAAAGGCCCACAAGTGTCCCAAAAATGATAAATAAAATAGGAATGGCAGCATTAAACCATTTGTTGTTGTATTTAATGACTTTATTTACGTGTTTTTTCTCAGCTATTTTAATTATTTCTGACTTTCTTGCTTTTTTTTCAGCTTTAAGCATTGGTCCATAATCCTTTTTCATTACAATTAAAATAAACATAAAAACAATTGTATAAATAGGATAAAATCTGGTGTTTAACGAGCTAATAAACACACTGTAGGCACTAGTGTTTATTCCAATTGTTGATATTCCGTCTTGAATGTAACTTAACTCAATGCCTATCCATGTTGTTACAAGTGCCAGAGCTGCTACAGGGGCAGCTGTTGAATCAACAATATAGCTTAATTTTTCTCTCGATATTTTCATCCTGTCTGTTATTGGTCGCATTGTGTTACCTACAACAAGAGTATTGGCATAATCGTCGAAAAAAATCGCAAGTCCTAAAAACCAGGTAATTAGTTGCCCGGAACGAGCACTTCTGGCGTATTTTAATAAAATGTTAACAATCCCGTTCATTCCTCCGTTGCGGGTAATTATGTTAACTGTTGCACCAATAAGCATTGAAAATACTATTATTGATAAATGACCTTTGTCACTCATCGATTCAATAACATAAGTGTCAACTATTGAAAACATTCCTTTAAGCAAAGCAGCAACAATAGAAGCATCCTGATATAAATAAATTGTTGTTGTGCCGACCAATATTCCAAGAAATAGAGCCGTAACAACTTCTTTAAATAATAATGCAATGAATATTGCAATTAACGGGGGTAGAATTGATAACCATAAAGGAATAGGGCTTATTTGTTTCGAAAATGAATAGTTGTCAAGAATAATATCAATTTTTTCTTTCGAATGAAATTTGTGCTTTATAATTATCTTATTGTCAATTATTTTTGATTTATGTAATTTCCCATTGACAAAAAAATCAATTTCTTGATTTTTATAAAATGACGCTTTTTCTTTATTGAGAATAATTATTTTTATGTTCGCTTCAATATCTTGAATAATAATTTTTTGAAATTCAATTTTTACATCGTCTTTAGAAAATTTATTATTAAGATTTAGGCTTTCGGCTTGTGTGTTAATTGAGAATAATAGAAATATAAATATTATGAATTTTTTCATTTACGCTCTTGTATTGATTATTTCTAAAAGTTGTTAAGCTCAACTTTTAATTCCATAACAATTAAAACCATAGCAAGATATTTCTTGATTTCGAATCTGTATCCTCTTCTTTCTTCTTGCATCCAAATAGCAAGTTAAATCCAAAACGGAAATTTACATAGCTTACTTCTTGTGGCTTAACAGGAATGTTGTCGCTAACTAAATAAAATTGCAAAGGACCACCTTTAAGACCTAAGCCAAAACCAAAATTGTCATATCCCTTTTCATTCATTGTGTAAGAAACAGTTGTGCTTAAAAATTTTAAAAAGTGAGTGTTTGCAGAGAAAGTAAATCCCTGAGAATATTTTTTATTATATAGTTCGCCTCTGCTTAAAACTCCAAAAGAAATGTTTTTATTTAGTTTAAAAGCACCTCCAAAGTAGATTTTTGAAGCTAAAGAGGATGAATAGGAGTTCTGTGTAATTGGATTAAAGCGGGAAAAATTTTCAATAGAATCTGAAATAGCTGAAATAGAAGAAGTATCATGCATGTCGATTCCTGAAAAAGTATAACTACCTGTTTGAGAAATGTTGTTAACATCACTATTCCAATTAATAAAACCAAGGTCGATTACACTTGCCGATACAGATACAAAATTATTAATGTCATAAACAATACCGGCATCCAGCGCGAATCCCATGTTTTCTCTGTTGAGTAATATGTCGGTAATTGATTTGTCATCATTTAATTCCGCTGATATTGAACTGTCTTGCTCTTGAGTAATATTAAATGGACCCGAAGTGTTAATCAGAATATCAGAATCTAGTGTTATGTCAAAATTAGTGGGGTCAGATGATATCCCGAGTTTTGATTTTTCTGAAGTAATATTTCCAATACCAAAAAGAACTTTTCCTTTTGCTCCAACAGTAATTTGCCCAATTTTTTTTGAAACACCTAATGCTATTTCATGGTAATAATTTAAATCAACATTAAAGTTGTCGAAATTTGCTCTTTCCCCCTCAAATTGGGTGTTAAGTTGCCAAGCAAATCTAAATAAATCTTTTGGTATGCCTACTCTTGCAAAAACCTTGTCTGATACATCAAGAGTAAAACTTAAGTTGTTTTTAAATTTAAGACCTAAAGAAAAAAGATTAATGTTTACTGATGAAGAAAAATAATTTGTAGTATCTAATCGAGTAATTAATTTATCAATGTCAATATTAAATTCGTTTGTTGTATTATTTTTTGTAAAAACATCATTATAACCTATTCCGGTTGAAAAATCAAAATATATTGAAGATAAAGCAGGCAACCCGATAAAAACCCTGCAATTTCTTTGTATAGCAGGATTTAGTGAGTTAGATTGAGGAATTGAGTTCATGAAATACAATGTGTTGATTTCTTGAGCACTAACAACAGTTGTTGTAAAAATTAGTATAAAAAAGTATATAATTCGTTTCATGTGTTATTAATCGTTATTGTCTGAATTTTGATCAGATAAATCATAATGAAATGCAATCCTTAAACCTAGTTTTAAATAGATTTCATAAGAGCTGAAAAATTTTACAGTTTTGAGTTCTTCATTTGTAATTGAAAGTTCAACATTAAACAGAATATTTCTAGATTCTTTTATTTTGTCAATTCTTTCATGATTTAAATTAATGTCAAAATTTATATCTGTAGGAGTAATAACTTTTTCATCTTTATCTACATTTGCAGCAAGGAATAGTCTGTTTTCCTCTTTTTCGAACAATGAATCAATAATGTTGTCGACAGAATCTATTAAGTAAATTTGCACATATGCATCGGTAGGGAAGCCATTTTTTATGTTGACTTTAAAAAGCATACTATCAATAAAATCATAATCTTCATCAAGATCGCTGAAATCAAAATCAAAATCATCATCAAGAGGAATTTTTTGTTCTACTAAGTATTTTAACTCATTGTTAAAGAAAACAGAATCAATGCCTAATGTATCTAAAACTCCAATTGAATCTAAAACGCTTATTATTAAAGAATCGGGTAGACCTGATAGCGAATCAGGTAAGTAAGACAAAGAATCGGGTAGGGTTGACAATGTGTCTAATATATCACAAAGATCAGGAAGAGAATCAAAATAATTATTTACTTCAAATGTAGAGCTTCCTATTGGAATAGATAATGAAGGATGCCAATATATTGAGTCTGAAATATCAAGAAAATCTTTATCATAGCACGATGGCAATGTATCCATTATTAGTAATGCTATAAAGATTATTATTGGAATTTTTTTCAACATTTTTTTAGTATTTTAATCAAAAATATTTTAGGTTTCAAAATACAAAAAAGAAATAAGTAATAAAAATAAATAAATTTTTTTTAGATATTTCCTTCAATATATTGGATTAACGAATGTATTATTTTGATGTGTATCTCTTGAATTCTGTCTGCATATCCTGACCAAGGTACTCTAATTTCTATATCGCATATTTTTGCAAGTTCTCCTCCATCTTTTCCAGTTAATGCAACAACTGTCATTCCTTTTTTGTGTGCAGAATTTACGGCATTAATAATGTTTTTTGAATTTCCGCTTGTGCTAATAGCGAGCAGAACATCACCTTTTTGTCCAAGTCCATCAATATATCTTGAAAAAATTTTGTCGAATCCAAAATCATTTCCAGTGCAGGTAATATGTGAAGGGTCTGAAATTGCAATGGCAGGAATTGGATTCCTATCATCTCTAAAGCGACCTGTCAATTCTTCTGCAAAGTGCATTGCATCACTCATTGAGCCACCGTTACCACACGAAAATATTTTTTTATTGTTTTTTACAGCTTCAACAAATAGATTGCCTGCGTTTTCAATAGAAAGAAAATTGTTTTCGTTTGAAATAAAATCAGTTAATAAATTTTGAGCATCAATAAAATTATTCTTGATTATTTCTTTTGTCATCGCTTAGATATTTAAAATCTGTATAAAAGTAAAAAAGCCTTTCGATAAATGAAAGGCTTTTTTACTTTTTGTGTTTTTATTTATTACAAGAATCCACTCCGAAAAGTTGAAAAGTTACGTCATTGTGAGGAGCGAAGCAATCTTGTAATTCACTAGGTCGGGATTGCTTCTCCGCCAGCTGGCGGATCGCAATGACGAATATATATTTTTCCGTAGTAGGCTCATTATATTAAATTACAATAGGCTCCATGCAACAGTAACTCCTGCCATAACAATAGAAACCATACTCATAAGTTTAATAAGAATATTTAAACTTGGTCCTGAAGTGTCTTTAAACGGGTCACCAACTGTGTCGCCAATAATAGCAGCAGCGTGACTGTCAGAGCCTTTTCCTCCATAATTACCTTCTTCAATATATTTTTTAGCGTTGTCCCAAGCTCCACCTGAGTTAGCCATAAATATCGCTAAAACAAATCCTGAGCCTAATGCACCAACTAATAATCCCATTACACCGGTAACTCCTAATAATAGTCCTACAACAATAGGAATAATAATAGCAAGAAGAGAAGGGAAAATCATTTCAACTTGAGCAGCTTTTGTTGATATTGAAACACATCTTTCATAGTCAGGTTGACCTGTTCCTTCGAGAATACCTTTAATCTCACGGAATTGACGTCTTACTTCGTCAACCATTTTACCGGCAGCACGTCCTACAGCATTCATGGTTAAGCCTGAGAAAACAAAAGCCATCATAGCACCAATAAAAATACCGGCTAATACTTTTGGGTTCATAAGATTTACTTCGTAGTAATTCATGAAATCTATTAAATTAGCTTTTGCAGTATCAATTTTAATACCATTGCTAAGTTCAATAAAGTTTTGTCCAATTCTAATAAGACCAATTTTTATCTCTTCAATATAAGAAGCTAAAAGGGCAAGACCGGTAAGAGCAGCAGAGCCAATAGCAAAACCTTTTCCGGTTGCAGCTGTAGTGTTTCCAAGAGAATCTAATGCGTCAGTTCTTTTTCTAACTTCTTCGCCGAGACCACTCATTTCAGCATTTCCTCCTGCATTGTCGGCAATTGGCCCGTAAGCATCAGTTGCAAGTGTTATTCCTAATGTTGATAACATTCCAACGGCAGCAATTCCTATTCCGTAAAGTCCCATTCCAATGTTTGAGAAATCGAAACCTGAAGCAAATAAGAAAGAAAATAAAATTCCAAGAACAACAGCAGTAACAGGAATAGCAGTTGAAATCATTCCTGTTCCAATACCTGATATGATAACAGTAGCAGGACCTGTTTTTGAGCTTTCAGCTATTTTTTTAGTTGGTTTATATGAAGCAGAGGTATAATATTCAGTAGATTTACCAATAATAATACCTGTTAGTAAACCTGCAATCATAGCTCCCCAAATGCCTAATGCGTTTGGTAGTCCTAAGAAACGAAGAATGAAAAAAGAAAAAATAACAATTAAAACAGCACTAATGTTAACTCCTGTAGATAAAGATTTTAACAATTGCTTTTGACTAGCATTTTCTTTTGTTTTAACTAAGAAAATTCCTATTATTGAAAGAATAATACCAACTGCTGCAATAAGCATAGGTGCGAGAACCGCTTTAAATTGCATATCAGTACCGAGAGTTAAAAAGGCAGAAGCACCAAGTGCGGCAGTAGCAAGAATTGAACCGCAATAAGATTCGTAAAGGTCAGCTCCCATACCTGCAACATCACCTACGTTATCACCAACATTATCGGCAATAGTGGCCGGGTTTCTCGGGTCGTCTTCGGGAATTCCTGCTTCAACTTTCCCTACTAAATCGGCACCAACATCGGCAGCTTTGGTAAAAATACCTCCTCCAACTCTTGCAAATAAAGCCTGAGTAGATGCTCCCATACCAAAGGTAAGCATTGTAGTAGTGATAATAACAAGATTGTGACCACCGGCAACAGATGCTGGATAAACAGCATTAAGAATAATAAACCAGATTGAGATATCAAGTAAGCCTAAGCCTACTACTACCAATCCCATTACAGCACCACTACGAAAAGCAACTTTTAAAGCACTGTTAAGTGATTTTGTTGCAGCATAAGTTGTTCTTCCCGAAGCATAAGTTGCTGTTTTCATTCCGAAAAATCCGGCTAAGCCTGAAAAGAATCCACCTGTAAGAAATGCAAATGGAACCCATTCATTTTGTAAATGAAAAACGTAGGCAAGAAGTGCAAAGATAAGAGCCAAAATAATAAAGAATATACCTACTATTTTGTACTGTTGTTTAATGTATGCCATTGCACCTTTTCTCACGTGTAAGGCAATTGTCTTGATTGTTTCTGTTCCTTCACTTTCTTTTAGCATTTGTTTGTAAAAAATAAATGCAAATACTAATGCAATTATAGAAGCAATAGGAATAATCCAAAATAAATTACTAATCATTTTTTTACTTTTTTAGGTTAGATTTGAATTAATTTATTAATTATAAGTGGCAATATTGCCGGTAAATATTAATCGTTGTTTAATAAATAAATTAAATTATTATTCTCTTTTTGAGCCTACAAAGTTATTCGGTTAATTATAAAAACAAAAATATTTTTTAACATATGTAAGTATTAACATAAATTAATTTTATATTTGTAATCAGGAAAGAAGTTTTGGATGCTTATATTATTGTTTTTTAGTAATTAACTTCTAAGTTTTACAAGATTAATTACTCTCCGAGAAAGCATCTGTCAAGTGTTTTTGTTTAGTCTCAAAGTTGTTGTTAATTTGTGCTTTTTTAAGGAACAACAATATGTCTGAGACAGCTGATTAAATATTTAAACTATTGTATCACATTATATCGTTTTAAATAGTATGTGTGATTTTCATATTTGTTTCGAATAATTTTTTTTATAACCCCTACATTTTTCGCAACCCAATATTCTAAGGTGTCATATTCTCTTGTGTAATCGTTTAAATTTAATATTGGATTATATGTTTTTTTGTAAAGTACATTCTCGTAATTTTTTCCTATTATGCTATAAGAGTTATAAATAATGATAGAATCTTCTGAGCCTTGCCTTGGCATAAAACCATTTTTATAAAAAAAACTCACCCCATAACTGATGTTATGATTGTTATCAATTTCTCCAAAACCTAAAAGGTTGTATTTTTTTTCAGCATTAATTTCTATATAGTTGTTGATGTCTAGCTTGCTTGTAATGTTAATAGTAATTTTTTCAAAAACGCTGATTACTTTTTTATCAATTACTTCTTCATTTTGACCAACATTATAATCAGTAATCCAAATACTATCTTCATTGTTTACGGAATCAACCATATAAACCCAGTAACTCCCGATTTTAAAATCACCATACGTTTTCACTTCATCTGGAATGTAATAATGAACCGGTTCCTGTTTTTCACAACTAAACAAGCCTGTTAGAATTATTATTAAGATATAATTTTTAATATTTAAACGCATATTTTATTGTATTTTTAATTTATTAATATTTTTTTGAGATATACTTTATTTGTAGTAAAAATTCGCACATAATACAAAGATTTTGATAATCCTGAAATGTTAAAATAATATTTCAGTTTCAAACTGATAATAAAATAAAGGTGATTTTTAAAAAAAATCTTTAATATCAGTGCATACTATAACTTCCTACTAATGAGACAATTGCAACGGCACAGCCTTTTTTTGCATCTATAAAATATAATGATACATAATAGACTCCTGTTTTGCTGCAAAAGAAATCGAAATATTCGTAGGTTGTTCCATCGTCTTTATCAAGAGAGCTACCGTAAAAAGTGTAGTCGTTCCAAAGTTTAATAACACCTTTGCCCGGTTTTGACTTGTCGTTTTCTATGTTAAATCTGTAGTGGTTTCCTTTATTTAATAATATTGAGTATTTTTTTTCAGGTGGTTTCTTTTTTCTGCCTTCTTCAAATCTTACTTTAAAATGTTTTAAATATGTGGCTTTCCCAATTTTTTGACGACAACGGTCAATAAGAGAATTGTCACATTGCGAAAACAAGTTGAGTGAGACAAATATTAAGAATATTATTAAAATGCTTTTTTTCATTAACAATTTTAATTTTTTTTTGTAAATATAAGTTATTTACCACCAAATTCCATCAAAAATGCTTTCATAAAATTATTCAAATTACCATCTAAAACCGATTGAACGTCTGATGTTTGATATGAAGTTCTTAAATCTTTTACCATTTTGTAAGGATGCAAAACATAACTTCTTATTTGCGAACCCCATTCAATTTTCTTTTTTTCTCCTTCAATCTTGTCTTTTTCATCTTGTTGTTTTCTCAGTTCTAATTCATATAACTGCGATTTTAACAATCTTATTGCGTTTTCTTTGTTTTTTAATTGCGAACGTGTTTCTGTGTTTTCAACCACTAATCCACTTGGCTTATGATGAACTCTAACACCTGTTTCAACTTTATTTACATTTTGACCGCCTGCACCACCGGAGCGAAATGTGTCCCAACTTATATCTGCAGGGTTTATAACAATTTCTATAGTTTCGTCAACCACAGGCGAAACAAAAACCGAGGCAAAGGTTGTTTGCCTTTTGTTGTTGGCATTAAATGGAGATAATCGAACCAAACGATGAATGCCACTTTCGCTTTTCAAATAACCATAAGCAAAATCTCCAATAAATTCGAGAGTTACTGATTTAACGCCAACTTCGTCACCTTGTTGATAATCAATTTGTTTAACCTTATATTTGTTCCGTTCACCCCAGCGAATATACATTCGCATAAGCATATCTGTCCAATCTAAACTCTCTGTTCCGCCTGCTCCTGAATTAATTTTTAGTAATGCTCCTAATTTGTCTTCTTTTTTTTGGAGCATATTTTTTAATTCTAATTCTTCGATTAGTTTTATGGTAATGTTATATTGTTCGGAAATTTCTTCTTCGCTGGCTTCTTTTTGGTTAAAAAAGTCAATAAGAACTGTTAAGTCGTTAAACTCATTAATGATTTTTTTATAAGCTGTTGTCCAATTTTTAAGACTTGTTATATATTTTAATTTTTCTTCAGCTTTTTTTGGGTCGTCCCAAAAGTCGGGAGCTTGTGTTTTTATTTCTTCTTCTTCTATCTCAATATTCTTACTTTCAATGTCAAAGATACCTCCTCAACGCATCAATGCGTTTTTCAACTGCTTTTATTTGTTCTTTTGTAATCATTATTTAATTTATTTTAACTTCAAATGTATAAAACATACCTATTTTAACCAAATTTATCAATTATTTTAAAAATTAAATCTTTTTCAAATCCTCTGCTTTCAGCAAATCTTAATAATTTACTTTTTAACTCATACTTGGTTTCATATTTAATAAGCTTTTGTTTTTTTTTGATTTCTTTTTCCAGTGTTTTTATATATTCTTTGTCGTCAATTTTATTTAATGCCACGAAAATATATTTATCGGGTATGTTTTTTTGTCGAAGAGTAAAAAGTATTTTTATTTTCCCCCATTTGTTAAAGCGAAATTTATCTCTAACGAAGAATGATGAATAGCGTTTTTCATCAATAAAATTGTCTTTTTCAAGTTTGCTGATAATTCTATCAATTGAATCGGGTTTTAATTCCCAGTTTGTTAATTTTTTTTTAATGTCATATTTGCATTTTTCTTGTTTGCTACAAATAAGTTCTACTTTTTTTAAAGCCTTTTCTTCAGAAATATACATGAGAAGTTCATAAAGTTAAAAGTTCATAAAGTTGAGCGATAGCTAAATTCCGATACTTCGGGATTAAAAGTTCATAAAGTTTTCACACCCCGCTGCTATTCGGGATTTGTAATCCCGAATTAACTATTTGTATATTAATGCTTTCGGATTGCAATCCGAAAGAGTAGAGACGCTGATAAAATTCCACCAAACCTGACAGGTTTGCTTTATAATAATTACAGAATTTTTTCATCTTCTTATCAATTAATTAGAGAAACCTGTCAGGTTTATTTAATTCCTAATTATCTCAGCTCTTAACATTCTTTTTCTGTCATTAATATCTTTTCTAACAATAATATTTTTATATCCTTTTTTGAGCAATAAATCTTTAAGCTGTTTATCTAAATATTCATTTATCTCAAAATACAGTTTGCCTGTTTTTTTCATGTGTTTAACAGCAAAATTTGCAATAGCATCGTAAAAGATTAATGCATTGCTGTCTGACACAAAAAGTGCAGAGTGCGGTTCGTAATCTAAAACATTTTTGTTCATTAATTTTTTTTCCAGTTCTCTAACATAAGGTGGATTGCTTACAATAACATCAAATTTATTTGAATATTTTGTCTTATCATAATTCAAAATATCATCATTAATAAAGTTGATTTTGGCATTATTAAATTTTGCATTTTGTTTTGCAATAGCTAAAGCTCCTTCGTGTTTTTCAACAGCATATATTTGAGAACTTAATATGTTTTTGGCAAGAGCAATGGCAATACAACCGCTACCGGTTCCAATATCCAGTATTTCAGTGTTTTGCTTTGCAGAACTATCGTCAATTATCCATTTCACAAGCTCTTCTGTTTCGGGACGTGGAATTAATACTTGGGGAGAAACTGTAAATTTTAGGTCGTAGAATTCAGTTTCCCCAATAATATATTGAATAGGTTTGTGCTTTTTTAATTGTTCTACAATTTTTATTATTTGTATTTTTGTGTGATTTGTTAACTCAGTATCTGTTTTAATAAGAATGTCAATCTTTGAGAAATGTAATAAGTGTTGAAAAATAATATTTGTAAAGCTTTGTATTTCAGGATTGTCATACAGCTTTTTTAATTCAGTTTTAATATAAATTAAAGCATCGTTTAGATTTTTTATTTGATTAATATTATTAGAGTTGCTCATTTTTCAAAATTAAAGATATAGGTTTATGAAACCAAAAAATACCGACGAAAAATTTATGTTGCGATGTCATGATTTGGCACGACTTGGAATTGCCCGAACAGCACCAAATCCAATGGTTGGTTGTGTAATTGTTCTGGATGAAAAAATTATTGGTGAGGGTTATCATCGCAAATGTGGCGAAGCTCACGCAGAAGTAAATGCAATAAATTCTGTTTCTAATCACGAATTATTGAAAAAATCGACCTTGTATGTTAGTCTGGAACCATGTTCTCATTATGGCAAAACACCACCATGCACAGATTTAATTATCAGTAAGAAAATTCCCAGAGTTGTTATTGGCTGTGTAGATAGTTTTTCGGAAGTATCCGGGAGAGGAATAAAAAAACTCAAACAAGCAGGATGTGATGTAATTGTTGGTGTGCTCGAGAATGAAAGTAGAGAATTAAATAAAAGATTTTTTACTTTTAATGAGAAGAAACGACCATATATTATTTTGAAATGGGCTCAAACTCTTGATGGATTTATTGATATTATAAGAACCGATGAAAATCAGATTGCACCAACATGGATATCAAACGAGCATTCGCGAATGTTGGTTCACAAATGGCGTAGCCACGAAGATGCGATTATGGTTGGTACTAATACTGCAGAAAAAGATAACCCTTCGTTAAATGTTCGAGACTGGGATGGAAAAAATCCATTACGAGTTGTTCTTGACAGACAATTGAGATTAAATGAGAAATTAAACCTGTTTAATAATAAAATTCAAACAATTGTTTTTACCGAAAAAGATAAAAAGTCATTAAAAAATATTGAATACATAAAAATTGATTTTAGTAAAAATATCATTCCGCAAATTTTAGATTATTTATTTCAAATCAAAGTGCAATCAATAATAATAGAAGGTGGAGAAAAGTTAATTATGAGTTTTGTGAATCAAAATATGTGGGATGAGGCAAGAGTTTTTGTGGGGAATAAATTTTTTAATAATGGAGTTAGCTCACCCAAAATTAATGCTAATTATTTATCTAAAGAAGTAAATATATTTGATAGTAAGCTTTTTGTATATAGAAATATTAAAAATTAGTTTGTTATAAGCAACTAAAATAGTAAATTTGAATATAAAAGTTTTAAGTTAGGAGTTATATTATATTTATCTAAATACCAGTTTATTAATATGAATTGTAAAATTTCAAACAAGTATCAAATTTTGTTTTTTCTTTTTATTAGTTTATTTTTTAATTACAATTTAAAATCACAAATAATTAGAGGAAATAATAATGTTGTTACCAAGGAACGAGATGTTTCTGATTTTTCAGGAGTTTCAATAAGTGGAATTTTTGATGTTTTTATCTCACAAGGAGATAAAGAAGAATTGAAAATCGAAACTGATGACAATATTCAACAATATATTATTACCGAAGTAAGAAAAGGAATTCTCAATATTCAGCTAACCGGAAATGTAAAACGGCTAAAAACTTTAAATGTATATGTTACCGTAAAAAAATTGAACAGTTTAATAATTCTTGGAGGAAACCATGTGACTATCAGTTCTGTAATAACTACTGATAATATTGAGGTTTATTTAGGAGGAGAGTCTACATTAACATTTAATGTTTTGGCAAAAGAAATGGAATGTGATATTACAGATGCCGGCATTGCAAATTTTAACGGCAAAGTAGATGTTTTGAATATTCGAATTTCCGATGATGCTGAGTTAAACGCTTTTGACATGAACGCATTAACTTGTAAATTGAAAGCAAGTGGCTTTTCACAAGCAAAGATTAATGTTATTGACAAACTCGATATGATTGTAACAGGCGACTGCAATGTTTATTATAAAGGTAGTCCTGAAATTAACAATAGAGTTTTTTCAGGCGGAGGCTTTATAATAAAGCGAAATCAAGATGTTGAGTAATAAATATTATTATTATGAAAAAAATATTAGTTTATATATTATTGTTAATATTATTCGTTTCGTGTGCAAACAATCAGGAAAAAAATAAAACTGTTGTTGATAAAAAAGGCGATAAGATATTGATAGGTTATTCAGACAGAAAAGGCTTAACATCAGAACCTTTTAATATTTGGTTTAATTCTGAGTACGATAAATATATTGTTGACACATTAAGTGTTAATTCAATATCAAAAGAAGCATTGAAAAAAATAAAAATAACAATTATTATGGGCACATGGTGTGGTGATAGTAGGAGAGAAGTGCCACGTTTTTATAAAATTATTGATAATTTGAATTTTGATGAGAACAAAATAACTGTCATTAATGTAAACCGAAAAATGGAAGCAAAAGGTATTGATGTCCAGAGCTTGGAAATTTCAAGAATACCTACATTTATTTTTTGTATTAACAATAAAGAACTTGGAAGAATAATTGAAACACCAAAAAAATCACTTGAAAAAGATTTGATGGGAATAATCCCAATTAACTGATATGTTGAATTTTATTAATTATTAATCTGTAAAATTATTGCTATGGAAGAGGTAACAAATAAACAATCGAATGCAGGACAAGGTCTTGGTATTGCAGGATTAGTACTCGGTATTATCGCTTTAATAATTTCATTTATCCCGTGCTTTGGATGGTATGCACTTGTGCCCGGAGCTATTGCAATTATATTAAGTGCAATTGCATTTTCACAAGCAAAAAAAGCAGAAACTGCAAAGGGAATGATAATTGCTGCTTTAATAATTTCAATTGTAGCAACAACAATTGCTATAGTTCAAATTACTTTTTTTGCAGGAGTTATGAAAAATACAAAAGATAATATTGAACAGATAGAAAACTGGTCTGATGAATTTAAAGATCATGTTAATGATGAAGAATCAGTTGAAAAACTTGAGCAAGCATTAGATAAACTAGAAGAAAAAATGGATAGTGCTCATATAAAAACTCATAAAGTTGTTGAGTCTGCAAAAAAAGAATTAAAAGAAGCAAAAAAGGAAATGAGTGAAGCCGACAAAGATAAAGATGATGATTAAAATAATTATCTAATGAAAATTCGCAACATACTTAGCGAACCTTATACTAAAATAAATATTATTTTTACCGGAATTATATTACTCGTTTTTATATATTCCGGTATTTTTTCATCCAATGGAATAAAATATCCCATAAAATCGGCTTGTGCCGAAAAATATAATAAACCATGTGTGAGTACTGGTTTATCCAGAAGTTTTTCCGAAATTATCAGATTAAATTTTAATAAAGCCAGTGAATATAACAGTAATGGAATTTTGATATTTCTTTTTTTCTTTATCCAATTTTTTTTAAGAATTTTTCTTTTTTTTCTTTATTCAAAAAAAATATTTAATAATAAATCAATAATTTTAATTGATGTTTTAATATCAATATCTTTGTTTTTTTATACTTTCAAAAATTTAATATTTTCAGTTGTTAATAAATTGATTTGATCTCAATGCTAAATATAAATATTAATAATTAAACACAAACTTAAGCAAATGAAAAAAATATTATTTATTTTTCTGGTTTTTATATCAGCTTGTACCGGTAAAATTGAAAAACGAGTTGTTAGTACATTCGATAATGGGAATCCAAAAAAAATTGAATACTATAAAATCAAGTCAAATAATAAAGTTATTGTAAAAGAAGAAAATTATTATTCTAATGGAAAAATTAAAATGAGTGGTGACTTTTATAATAATAAGAGAGATGGTAAATGGATTGTTTGGTATGAAAATGGCAATAAATGGAGCGAAGGTTATTTTAAAAATGGATTAAGAGATAAAGAATCTACTATTTGGTATGAAAATGGGAACAAACAAATTCATGGTTTTTATAAAGATGGAAAGACAGATAAAACATGGACTTTTTGGAATAAAGACGCTGAGATAGTGAAAGAAGTGGTTTTTAAAGATGGAGTGAAAATAAAAGAAAAAGAATATAGCAAAAAAATCCCGTTAAAATAATTACATTTGCAAAATTTTGTCAATATATTTAAAAAATTGCGGAAATGCTTAAGAAATATAATGTAGAAGTAAAATCGGAAATAGGAGAGTTAGAAGCAGTTATACTTCATACTCCCGGTAGCGAAGTGGAGAATATGACACCAAAAAATGCCGAGAGGGCTTTGTATAGTGATATTCTTAATCTAGCCGTTGCTCAAAAAGAATACTCTCAATTTAAAGCTGTACTTGACAAACATACCAAAACTTTTCAGGTTAAAGATTTATTAACCGAAATACTAAATAATGATAGAGTAAAAGAAAGCCTTATTGATGAGATTTTTCTTAGTGAGAATGTTGATGAGAGTAAAGATTTCATGCTTTCTCTTTCAAATAAAGAGCTTGCACGACAACTTATTGAAGGTGTTGAAATGAAAAAAGATAACTTAACTAAATATTTTTCTAAAGAACGTTATTCGCTTCGCCCTTTACATAATTTCTTTTTTACTCGCGATGCTTCAATGTCAATAATGAATGAGGTACTCATTGGAAGAATGGCAAGTAGAGTTAGAGATAGAGAATCGAAAATAATGCAAGCCATTTTTGATTATCATCCAAATTTTAATGCCAAAACTATTAATTCTATACAAGAGCCTTGTTTTAACGAGCAAATAAATATTGAAGGTGGAGATGTCTTAGTTGCAAGAGAAGATATTCTTCTCATCGGAACAGGGGCGCGTACTTCTTACCAAGGAATTGATTTTATTATTGAACAGTTTAAGAAAACAAAACAAAAAATGCATATAATTGTTCAAGAATTACCACACACACCGGAATCTTTTATTCACCTTGACATGGTGTTTACTTTTATTGATAAAGATATATGTATGGTTTACGAACCATTAATTTTAAAACCTAATAAATATCATACAGTGCATATTTATATTGATAACGGGAAAATTCTTATTAATCAGGAAGTAAATATTATTGAGGCATTAAAAAAACTTGGTATGTCATTGAAACCGGTTTTTTGTGGAGGGAAAAAAGATATCTGGATACAGGAACGAGAACAATGGCATAGTGGAGCAAACTTTTTTGCAATGGCACCCGGTAAAATTATTGGATATAGTAGAAATGTAAATACAATAGAAGAACTTAATAAAAACGGCTTCGAGGTAATTAAAGCCAGAAATATTATGAATGATAAAGTAGACTTAACCAAGCTAAATAAGTATGTTGTTACAATCGAAGGTTCTGAGCTGTCACGTGGTGGTGGTGGTGCTAGATGTATGACAATGCCTGTTAAAAGAAAAGCAGTTAATTGGAAATAGTATTAACAAATAAATATAAAAGAACTCTTTTGAGTTCTTTTTTTTGATTACAATGAGAAAGTTAAAAAATTCAGAGTTAGATCGTAAAAATATCGACGAGTATAAGAGTGCAAAAAAAAGTCCAATTATTATCGTTCTCGATAATATAAGAAGTTTAAATAATATTGGTTCTGTTTTTCGAACATCTGACGCATTTTTGGTTGAAGCAATTTATTTGTGCGGTATTACTGCTAAACCTCCTCATAAAGATATTCAAAAAACAGCTTTAGGAGCAACTCAATCTGTTGATTGGGAATATTTTGATACAACAAAAGAAGCAATCTTAAAGCTAAAAGAAAATAATTATCAAATTGTTTCTATTGAGCAAGTTGAGGGAAGCACTTCCTTAAATAATTTTGAAGTGGAGAAGCTTAAGAAATATGCTTTAGTCTTTGGTAACGAGGTAAAAGGAGTGGCTCAAGATATTGTTGATATGAGTGATGAGTGTATCGAAATACCTCAATATGGAACAAAACATTCGTTTAATATTTCAGTTAGTGCCGGAATTGTGATGTGGGATTTTTTTTCAAAGCTTAATAACCTGAGCTCACCGTCAGCTGGCGATTCGGTTCCCGCTTTACTTCACCCTATCCATCGCTAATTCATGCAATTCACTTCGTTTTTGCATGAATAAACCATAACAAAAACACATAACAAAAAAAGAGGCTGCTCATTGAGCAGCCTCTTTTTGTATTTCTATATTTGTTAAATATTATTGAACAATTGATTTGAAAGTATCATCTTCAAAATATTTTGCAAATTCTATATCTGTTTTAGCTTTCTCTTTTAAAGAAGCATCTTTTTCAACAGCAGTACGTAAATTGTTGTAAATAAGATCAGCATTTTGTTGATGAACACCAATAATAGCTTTTAAATAATAAATTAAAGCATCATCTTGGTTTTCAACATTTTTAAGAATACCCAATGAAGCTTCAAAAGCATCAGCATTTTGAGTGTTCTTAAAGTTTAAAAATTTAGCTAATGCAAAGTTAAATGTGTTATATTTACTGCTTGCAAATAAATCTAATGCACTTTCGTATTCACCTTTTTTAACTTTTATAATTGCTTGATTGTAACTTATTTCCTTACCTTGTTTTGCACCTGCAGCAGCATTGTAATACTCTTGTGCAGCTTCTAAATCATTTTGTAGAAAAGCAACAACTCCTAAATTATTAAGTACCATAGCATTGTTTGCGTCAATCTTTTTAGCTTCTTCAAAAGCAGCTTTTGCTTCATCTAATTTATTTAGCTTGATATTAACATAACCAACATTGTTGTGTCCTCTTAAACATTCAGGATATTTTTTTACAACTGCTTTATAAATGTTTAATTGTTCGTTAAGATCTTCTGTTAAAGTAGCAGCATACATTAATTCTTCAAGATTTAATGTGTCTGGATTTGTTTTTGATAATTCTGTTAAAACAGAATCTGAATAACCAATAACAGCAATGTTAACTTTTAATTGAGATCTTCTTAATTTAGGTAAAATCTCGTCTGCAATAACTGTGTAAGCAGCTGAAATATTTTTAATTTCTTTTTCTCGTACATCAGGATCAGAATACATTGAAAGAACTCTTAAAATAAGGTCTTTATCTTGTATGTTTGAATTTTGCATTAATTTTTGAAAGCCTTCCCAGTCTTCAGGGGTTGATTCTGATTTAAAGAAATTTTCTTCTTTAGGTACGTCTACTTTGTTTCTCTTTAATTGTTTGTTAAAATATTTTTGAGTGTTTTTTAAACGATTAGCAGCAAGTTTTGTGTTTAAATCAATTGCTCCATCAGGAGAAGCATAAGCTAAAAGCTCAACACCTTTAAATTCATAATTACTTTTTTCGCTTGCTTCTTTAACATACTCTTTTAAAGCAGCCATATCTTCAGCTTTAATTTCCGAATTACGAATGTTTGCTTTATTGATAATAAAATGAATATCAGCACCTTTTGATTGAGTAGTTACTCTAACAAATTTATCATCAGCTTTAATTGATTTTGGGTCTTTTTCAAGAAGATTTGCTGTTGCAATAACTCCATCAACAACTTTTTGTGCAGGAACGTCAACAGATTTGTCTTTTATTGAAGCTTTAACTCGTATTTCTAAATCAGATATTTTCATATCTTCTGAATATGGAATTTTGCTTGTTAAGTCAAAACCACCACCGCTTACAAAAGAAATAACTTGATTGTTTGCTTGAACATCTTCTCCCTGTAGAGTTTTTGTTTCAAAAGCTTTTTCACCGGCTTCATATTTTAATACGGGAGTAACTGTCATTGTAGCTTTTTTGTTGAAGTATTTTGGAGGAAAAGTTCCTTTCAATGTCATTTCAACGCTATCGCCATGCATTGCCAATACCTCAGGAGTAACACTGTATCTTACTTCCGGAGCCAATTTTACCATTTTGTTTAATCCACCGCAACTAGTCAAAAATACGGCTGTTAATAAAATAGATGCTAAATAACTAACATTCTTTCGTTTCATAATTTATTCTTTATTTGTTTTTAATTTTTATTATTTAAATTAAATGCTTTATAAAAAACAAATGTATGAATGTTTTTTTTAAAAAAAAAAGTTTTGTTCTAATAAATTTAAAGTTTACGGGATTTTGTGGCAAAATTTTATTTTGAGGTGCTGATATTAATTTATCAATCTTTTAATACCATTATTAAGTACTGCTACATGAAAATTTAAAAGTAAGCCGAGTTTATAGTTTCCCAACTTTAAATAAGTAAGTACTTGTGCAGTATGAACATCATTAAGTGTTTCCACTGTTTTTATTTCAATTACTACTTTTTCTTCAACTAATAAATCTATTCTATATCCA